>Ga0116153_10000310_pt1 | contig 68523 bp, 35 predicted proteins | sample AD_UKC028_MetaG_FD_89896 | JGI IMG/M metagenome (GOLD analysis project Ga0116153, IMG submission 89896) | Active sludge microbial communities of municipal wastewater-treating anaerobic digesters from USA - AD_UKC028_MetaG | ecosystem: Engineered > Bioreactor > Anaerobic > Digestate | place: USA...
ACGTCTCCGTCCAGGCCACGGACAACGCGGGGAACGTGGTCATCTCCACGGACGTCTTCTTCGTCAAGAAGGACACCACGCCACCCCCGGTCCCATCGCTTTCTTCTCCCTCCGACAACGCCCAATTCAACCACGGGAACATATCCTTCTCGTGGGGAAGCGTGACGGACTTGACCTCCGGCACATCCCAGTACGTCCTTCAGGTCTCGACGGACCCGTTGTTCAGCGTCCTGTCGTTCAGTTCGGCCCCTTGGACCTCGCAGGCCGAATCGGTCGACCTGTCGACGAACAGCTACTATTGGCGCCTCCGAGCACGGGATACGGCCGGGAACTATTCCGACTACTCGTCCACACGCACTTTTCTGGTTGACCGGTCCACTCCCATCGTGAACGACCCGACATCGGGAGACGACATGACCTGGCGGATCGGCAATCCGGGCGCCGTTTACGACGTCGATTTCTTCGACGCGGGGGGAAGCCGCCTCGAGAGGTTCCAGGTCAAAGCCAGCACACTTCCCGGGGGATCGGGACCGGACCTGATCGGCTTCGTGGATGTATCGACGGGAATCGACAACAATTCATTCACCGATCCCTGGGCATTGCCGGCCATCGTCTATGATTCCCTCCTTTCTGACGCCACCAATTACATTTCCGTCCGCGCGGAGGACAATGTCGGTAACGTCAGCTCCATCTCGTCGGACATCTTCTTCGTCAGGAAAGACACCATCCCCGCCGCCTCGCCGTCTCTGACGAGTCCGGGCGACCAGACCCTCACAAAGAATCCCAGACCCCCGTTCGACTGGACCGACGTCTCCGACCTTCAATCGGGGACGGACCATTACGTGATCGAACTCGCGACGACCGTTTCTTTCACATCCATCGCCTTCACTTCATCGCCGGTTTCCTCTCAATGGGCTTCGATATCGGACCTCCCCTCGGCCACCTATTACTGGCGCGTCCGGACGGTGGACGTCGCCGGAAATTCCGGGGACCCCTCCGGTCCTTTCCAAGTCCTGATCGACACCATCGCGCCGGTCATCCGGGACTTCCAAGCGGGCGACGATGTCTGGAGGCGGGATCCCGGCACCGCCTATTCCGTGGAGTTCGAGGATTTCGGCGGATCATTGCTGGACACGGCACAGTACCAAATCACCAGCGAACCGGACGGCGGAGGGACCTTGAGGAAGGGGTGGACCGACATCTTCGTCGGCCTGAACCAGGCCTCCTACACCACGCCCTGGCAGATCGATTTTTCCACGCTCACCGAAGGGGGAACCACCAACTACATTTCGGTGCGCGTCTGGGACGTGGCGGGGACCACCGCGTCCCTGGTGAACATCTTCCACGTCAACAAGGACGTGACGAATCCCGTGATCATCGACGACCAATTGGGGGACAACACCTGGCGGAGCGCCGATCCGGGATCCCTCTACAACGTGACGTTCTTCGACACCCCCTCCGCCATTGATTACGCCGAATACAGGGTCACCTCTCAGGGGTCCGGAGGCGGAGACGAATACATCCCCTGGACCAAGATCATCGGACCGGACTACGGACTGGAATCTTCCACAGATCCATGGGGTGTCACGTTCAATCTGCTTCATGAAGGTCAGAACTTCGTTTCCGTGCGCGTCAACGACAAGGCGGGAAACACGAAATCACTTTCGACGGACATCGATCCGTTCTATATCAAAGTCGATACGACCCCGCCGATCCTCGTCGTGAACCAGACCGGGGACGACACGTGGCGCACCTCCAATACGGGAATCTATCAGGCGACCTTCCATGATGCGACGAGCGGATCCGGTCTCTCCCGATTCCAGATCCGGGCCAGCACCTCGTTGGGAGCAGGCCCCTATTCGCCCGATTGGACCGATGTCCAGACTCTTTCCTCGTTCGACCATGACACGGACTGGACCCTCCCGGAATCTCTCTTCGACGCCCTGCGGCCCGGAAAAAGTCATATCAGTCTGCGCGCCTATGATGAGGCCGGCAACATCAGCTCCATTTCGACAGACGCCTTCCACATACAAAAAGACACGTCACCGCCCGTCATCCTCGACGCCCAGGACGGCGATGATTCATGGAAGCGCTTCGGGGGAACGGCGTACAACGTCCATTTCGAGGACCCGGACTCCCTGTTGACCGGCGCCGACTACAGCGTCCGGACGGGCCCCGGCGGAACCGGCGACCCGTTGATCACGGACGAGCCCCTCTTCTCCTCGGGTGGAATCGCCTCCTATGAGACCGATTGGACCGTCCTGTTCAACGCGCTCAATCAGGGGACCAACTACGTCTCCGTGCGCGCCTTCAACGTGGCGGGAATGACCTCCACCGCCTCGGACACCTTCTATGTCAAAAAGGACAACATCCCTCCGTCCATCACCAACAACCAATCCCCGGACTACACCTGGCACAATTCCTCCGGGACGCTCTACCAAGTGGAATTCCAGGACGCGACGTCGCTCCTCTATTCCGCCGAATATGCGGTCCACGACGCGCCGAACCGGACGGGGAACGTCCGCGTGCCCTTCACACCGATCTTCACGTCGGCTTCCCTCGGAAGCCACACGGACCCCTGGGCCCTGGCGGCCTCTGATTTCGAACTCCTCTCCGAGGGAGTGACCAACTACGTGAGCGTGCGCGTGACCGACAACGCTTCCAACGAGACCTATCTCGACGACGTGTTCTTCGTGCTCAAAGACACCTCCCCGCCGACCATCGACGACAACGTGTCCGGAAACAACACCACGTTCTACGCCGACCCCGGCGCGATCTTCGACGTGAATTTCTACGACACCGGAGGGTCCCTCGACAAGGCGGAATACCGAATCTCCACGTCCCCGTTGCAGGGATTGCCCCTGGTGAAGGACTGGACGACGATCGCGCTCTCCATCAACGCCACCTATTTCACGGATAATTGGGGCATCCAGGACTACGATTCCATGCCGACCGGGAAGAACTATATCTCGGTGAGGACCGTCGACCGCGCCGGGAGCGTTACCGAGCAGAGCGACGCCTTCTACGTGTTCAAGGGGACGGACGCGCGTCCCCTCGTCAACAACGAGCAGGAGGGGGATTACGCCTGGCGATCCTCCTCCGGCACGCTGTATGATGTGTTCTTTGCGACGAAAAATTATCTTTACGCCCTCTCCTATTTTCAAACGGCGGCGGCACGGAGCCCCAACCTTCAGGACCTCCTGCAAGACTGGACCACCGTCCAATCCGGGATCAACGCCGCCTCCTACGATACCCCATGGGCCTTACTGAAAGAGACCTGGGACCTCCTGCCCGAGGGAACGAACTACATCAGCGTGCGGGTATTCGACACTCACGGTTCCTCGGCGACGGCCCCCGACGCGTTCTTCGTCCTGAAAGACACCAGCCTTCCCACGGTTTTTGACTACCAATCCGGCGATACGAGTTGGCGACGGAATCCCGGCCAGACCTACAACGTGGATTTCAGGGATCTCGTGTCAGGACTGGCGACCGTCCAATACCGGATCACCGCCGATCCGGGCGGGGGAGGGACGCCGATCATTCCCTGGACCGACATCGCATCGGGTCTCGGCGGCATCACTCTGTATGACGTAAACTGGCCGGTGGATTTTGATACTCTTCGTGAATCAGTGACGAACTACGTCTCCGTCCAGGTGTTCGACCAGGCAGGGTTGTCCACCGTGACGGTGGATGCATTCTACATCCGAAAAGACACGACGCCCCCGGCGATCACGGACTCCCAATCGGGCGACGACGTCTGGCGCTCCGCGAACACCGCCACGTACGCGATCTCTTTCGAAGACCTCTCCTCCGGGCTCGCAAAATTCCAACTGAGGGCTTCCACCATGACCGGGGAAGCGGGCCCCTTCTCCCCCGATTGGACCGATGCGGTCATCGCCATCAACTCCCCGTCTTATCCCGGGGGATGGACGATGACGAACTCCTTCTTCAACGCCCTGGCTAACGGCGCGACACACCAGATCTCCGTCCGCGCCTATGATGCGGCGGGTTCCACGCACGTCGTTGTTGACGCGTTCCACCTCCGCAAGGACATCACGCCGCCGGTCATCACGGACAACGAATCCGGAGAATCGCCCTGGAGGGATACGGGGCCGGCGGCAGGGTTCAACGTCGATTTCGAGGATCAGGAATCCGGATTGGAGACCGTCTCCTACACCGTCCATTCCTCGGCGGGATTGCCGGGAGGAGAGGGTGATATCCTCGGGTGGACCACAATCAGCGCGGGGTTGTCCGGGACGACGGGATACATGGACAATTGGTCTCTGGACTTCGCGGCGCTCCCCCCGGGATCCAATCATGTTTCCGTGAGGGCCCTCAACCTGGCGGGGAGCACGACGACCCTCGCAGACGTCTTCATCGTCAAGAAGGATACGACGGCCCCCACGGTCACGAACGGCGAATCGGGAGGAGACACCGCCTGGCGATACCAGCTCGGCACAGCGTATGACGTGGATTTCGAAGACGCCCTCTCGGGTCTCGCCACGGCCCAATACACGGTGAGCGACGCTCCCGGCTTGTCCGGTGGAGAAGGGAACATCATCCCCTGGACCTCCTTCGCCGTGGACATCGGGACCCATTCCTATACCGACGATTGGACCGTGCGCTTCTCGGACCTCCCGGAGGGCTCAACCAATTACGTCTCCGTGCGTGTCTGGGACGCTCTGTTGCATATGACCACGGTCCAAGACGCGTTCTATATCCTCAAAGACGTCACCAAGCCGACGATCCAAAACCTCGTCCTGGGAGATGACGACTGGCGGCGAACCGCCGGAACGCTCTACGACGTCAACTTCCTCGACGCCGGCGGCTCCCTCTTGGAAACCGCCCAATATACCGTCGATCATACCGCCGGATTGTCCACCGGGGAGGGACGAATCATCCCGTGGACGGACATCTTCACGGCCACGCGGACCGCCGAATTCACCCAGGATTGGGCCGTCGATTTCGCGGCGCTCTCCGAAGGCACCGGGTATGTCTCCCTCCGTGTCTGGGACGTGGCGGGCGACACCAAGACCCACGTGGACGCGTTCTACGTGAAGAAGGACACTTCTCCGCCCACCCTGACCGTCACGCAGACGGGCGACGCCACCTGGAGGAACGTCAACGGCGGATCATACAATGTGGATTTCGCCGACACGGGGGGAAGTCTGCTCTCCCGTTTCCAGGTGAAAGCTTCCACGGTCGCCGGCGGGAACGGTCCCGACCTGATCGGATACACGGATGCGGCGCTCGACATCAACAGCAACTCATACACGGCGAACTGGTCGCTCCCGTCCGTCGTCTTCGATGCTCTCCTGAACCAATCCACCAACTACATCACTGTGGTCGGGTTCGACCATGCCGGATCCTCGGTCACGCGCATCGACGCGTTCTACGTGAAGAAGGACACCGTTCCGCCGACCATCACCGACAGCCAGAATGGCGATGACACCTGGAGGAACGCCGCGGGTACGACCTATTCCGTCTCCTCCGACGACACGGGAGGATCCCGTCTGAGCAAGTTCCAATACACGGCCGACAGCGCCCCCGGACTCCTCTCCGACGAGGGGAGCCTGGTCCCTTGGACCACCGCCGCCTGGAACATCAACTCGGATTCCTATGCCACGCCGTGGTCGCTGAATTTCACCAGTCTTAAATCCAGCTACAACTGGATCAGCGTCAGGGCCATGGATACAGCGGGGAGTACGAGCGCCGTGACGGTGGATGCCTTCTACGTCAAGAAGGACACGGTGCCCCCGACGGATGCGCCGTCCTCTCCGTCTTATGTCGGCAATACCCAATTCAACGTGCAGTATTCGTCCTCGGACACCCTATCGGATGTCAAATGGGTGAAACTCTTCTACACGGTCCAAACCGTTGCTCCCTACACCTGGGTCCAGTATGGAAGCACCCATACTGCCAGCCCCATCCCCTTCACCGCCGCGGGAGGAGCGACATACGGGTTCCGGCTAGTGGCGCGGGACTGGGCCGGGAATCTCTCCGAGACGGATCCTCCCAATCCCTCCACAGGTCCCGAATGCAGCACGATCGTCGACCTCTCGGCCCCGCTGGTAGACGATTTCCAGTCCGGGGACGACACGTGGAGAAAAACCGCGGGCACCGCGTACAACGTTGATTTCAGAGATCCCGGTGGACTCCTCAGGGGAGCGGACTACACCGTTTCACGCAACACAGGACTCAGCGGAGGAGTGGGAGACATCGTTCCCTGGACGAACATCTTCACGATCCCCGCGGGCACGGCCGCCTACACGACGAACTGGCCCGTCGATTTCGATGCCCTCATCTCCACCATCAACCACGTCTCAGTGCGAACCTATGACATGTCGGGAGCCACCACTGTCGCTGCCGATGTCTACTACATTAAGAAAGACACCGTCGCTCCCATCATCTCCGATCTCCAGGACGGCGCCACGACCTGGCGGGGCAGCGAGGGAACCCTCTACAACGTCGACTTTGCCGATAATCTGTCGTTGATGAACGAGATCCAATATACCGTCTCATCTTCCTCTGGCCTCCCGAGCGGCGAGGGGGACGTCATCCCCTGGACAACCGCCGTTTCTGGCCTTTCCACACCGAGCTACACATCCGACTGGAGCGTGAATTTCGGGCTCTTGCGGAACGGGACAAACTATGTTTCCGTTCTCGCCTACGACACGGCCGGAAACTTCAAGACAGAGTCCGATGTATTCTTCGTCCGCAAAGACACTCAATCTCCGGCCGTCATCGACCTACAGGACGACGTCACGACCTATGTCCGCAGCGGAGGAACATCCTATGCCGTTCATTTCCAGGACAACGGTCTCTCTGGACTCGACACGCTGGAATACATCGTCCGGGCGGGAACCGATCCTGCGAGCGCGGTCATTCTGGATTGGACATCCATCGCCGCCGGATGGAACCAACCGACCTATGGATCCGACTGGTCACTCGTCTTTGATTCACTCGGACAGGGCGACAACCATGTGAGCGTCCGAGCCTGGGACATGGCGGGAACAACCGCCACATTCAACAACGTTTTCAAAATGAGGAAAGACACGGTCGGTCCGACGGTTCTCAACCACCAATCCGGAGACACCGTCTGGAGAAGGGCCAACACCGCGTCCTACGACGTGGATCTTCAAGATACCCATTCGGGCGTCTCTCAAATACAGACGAAAGTGATGACCGGGGCTCTCCTGTCCGGAAACACGATCCAAGACTGGACACTCGTCCGGAGCACGGACACGCCCTCTTATTCGACGGACTGGTCTCTCCTCCCGGGGACGTTCGATCTATTGAACGAGGGAATCAACTATGTGAGCGTGAGGGGCGTGGACGTCTGCGGTTCGACCGGCACGCCGTCCCCGGACGTATTCTTCGTCAAGAAAGACACGACGCCTCCCGGGATCACCGTCAATCAATCGGGTGACGACACCTGGCGCAAGTCGGATCCCGGCGCCGTCTACGACGTCGATGTCGACGATGCCCTCTCGCTCGTGTCGTATATCCAATACACCGTTTCGGATTCGCCGGGCCTCTCGGGCGGAGAAGGGAACGTCGTCCCCTGGACGACCGCTGTCGGAGGCATCAACTCGTCGCTCTACGACGCTCCCTGGGGAATCGATTTCACCTTGTTGGGTTCCGGGACCAACTATGTGAGCGTCAGGGCCGCTGATGTGGCCGGGAACCTGTCGACCCCGACTCCCGACGCTTTCTATGTCAAGAAAGACACTGTGCCTCCGGCCGCCCTGCAGAACCTGGCCGCCTCCGCCGGAGGAGAGGGATCCATCGGGATTTCCTGGTCGGCCCCGGGAGACGACGGATCGTCCAATGGCGCCGTGGCGGAATACATCGTCAAATACTCCACGACCCAGTACAGCAGCCAGGTGGATTTCGACAACGCGGCGACCTACAGCCAGAGCTGGCTGATCCTGGACCCCGGACAGACTCAGAATGAAACACTCACCGGCCTTCTTCCGGGAACGCAATATTTCGTCGCCATCGAATCGGTCGACAAAGCGGGGAATCCATCGTCCTTATCCAACGTCAGCGGGAACAGCGCCACGTCCGGAAACGACACCACCGCGCCCGACTCGATCATCGATCTGGCCGCCTACACCGGTGACCGGCCCGGAGAGATACAGCTCCTGTGGACGGCTCCCGGTGACAACGGGATGACCGGGACGGCGTCGTCTTATGTCGTCAAATACCGGACCGGCGGGGCCATCACGAACACCGCCGAATTCAACAGCGCGACGACTTTCGCCCAGACCTGGGAACCCCGACCCGCCTATGAAGCGGAGACCCAAGTCATCGACGGACTCGTCGAATCCACCACATATTATTTCTGCGTCAAAGCGCTGGATGAGGCGTCCAACCCGTCCGGCCTGTCCAATTCGCCCTCCGCCATGGCCGCCACGATGAGCGAGATGAACGGAATGGTCACCTTCGGACAAGGCACCAGCACGGCCCCCTACTATCGGAATTGGAGTCCTTCGACTTTCGACACGGTGAAAGCCGGAGCCGGAGCCACGGGCACTCAACGGTGGCATGTCCTGAGAAGCAACCCGCGGAACCGGAAAGAAAAGATCCTCGGGATACTCTCTTCCGACAGACGATTGAGCGTTCATCGGTATAATGGCAACACCGGCGAATGGTCGGACGAATGGAACACCACCGTCACCGGCGACACCAACGCCTATTATCGGGGGTTCGACATCGCCTACGAACACGGCACCGGACGGGCGATGGTCGTCTATGCGAACGGCGCCAACACATTGTCATACCGGATATGGGATGGCAGTTCATGGATCGGTCCGGCCAGCACGACGACTCTGGCCGGAGTCACCGCGGGGACATTCTATTGGGTTCGCGCTCAACCCAAATCCACCAGCGACGAAATCATGGTCATCGCCCTGGATGGGACGAACAGCGACATCTTCGCCGTCCGATGGACGTCCGCCGCCTGGGCCAACTCCGTGCGGCTCACCCAGACCGCCCCGACAGCCACCTACGAATGTTTCGACGTGGCCTGGGAGAGCGATTCGGGGGATTGTCTGGCGGTCTACGGATATCAGGTCGGAAACAACGCGAACACGCGTATTTTCAACGGGTCGACCTGGGCCACCGCCCTGTCGACCCCCGTGTTCGGAGGCCAGCCTCGATACATCCGGCTGGAAGCCGACCCCTCCTCCGACAAGATCGGATTCGCCTCCCTGGATTCCGGAAGCGACTGGAACCTCCGAATGTGGGACGGGAACATGTATGACGCAGGCCCCACGGAAGACGGCCTCGTCATCGCGCCCACCAACGGACGGCCCATGGACATCGCCTGGGAGAAGAAGACCAGCAAACTGGTGGCCACCATCGCGGACAGCGGGAACCCCGCCAACACCAGGGTCTCATATGCCTACTGGTTGAGCGGGACGTGGTATCCCGGCACGCTGGCCACGGCCACGGAGAACACCAACACCAGTTGGAGCGGCCAGATCGACTGGATCCAGATGACATCGGACCCCAACACGAACAACATCGTCCTGACAGCCGTCTCGAACGCAAACGATGTCCGCTCGATCCTGTGGCAACCAGGTTCAAACAATTGGGCCACGATATATTCGACACACACGACCAACGCGTCAGACATCAACCGCCAATGCTTCGCTTTCGCCTACGACCGGCACGACACCCTTCCCCCGACCGTCACCAACAACATGGCCTACGGGTCTGACACGGTATGGAGATCCTCCAACACGGCATCCTACGACCTGGACTTCAACGACACCGGCGGATCCCATCTGGACAAATTCCAAGCGCGGGCGAGCACCACCACCGCTGGAGCGGGCCCGTTCCAGCCCGATTGGTCGGACATCGAGACCGGACTGAGCCCGAACGATTCCTACTCAAACGCCTGGTCCGTCCCCGGTTCGTTCTTCGATTCTCTCCCTCAAGGACAGAATTACGTCAGCGTGCGCGTGCTGGACGTTGTCGGAAACGCCTCAGACGTGAAGACAGACGCCTTCTTCATCCGGAAAGACACCGTCCCTCCCAGCATTCCGAACCCGCTCACCCCGGCCGACGGGACAGTGACGTCCACGGCCAGCCTCACGTTCGACTGGGACAACGCGATGGACGAGACGTCCGGCATCCTTTCCTACTCGCTGGAACTGTCGACGAACGCCTTCTTCACCCCATTGTTCTACAGCTCGTCGCCGGTCTCATCGCAGTTCGCGCCGGGCCCTCTGCCTTCCGGACAGTATTATTGGAGGGTCCGCGCCCGAGACCCCGCAGTGAACACGTCCGCCTTCAGTTCGACGTTCAGCGTGACCGTCGACACCATCCCTCCGTCGATCGCCATCGGAAACAGTCTTCTGAATGGGGACACCACATGGCAACGGATCGATCCGGGAGCGGTCTATGACGTGGATTTCCTCGACGCCGGATATTCCCATCTGAAATCGGCCCGGTATTCCGTCTGGAATTCCACGGGACAGTCCGGAACACTCCTGATCTCTTTCGAATCGGGATTGATCGCGGACAACATCGGCTCCGACACCCGCACGGAAGACTGGGCGGTCGATTACGCGCTTCTCCAGAACGGGACGAACTACGTAACCCTCCGGGTGGAAGACCTGGCGGGGCACACGACGGTCTGGGTGGACGCCTTCTTCATCCGCAAGGACAACGCGGCTCCCACGACCATCAACAACGAACCCGCGGGATCCGATCCGGTTTGGCGCCTGACCGCCCGGCCCGACGGATATAACGTGGACTTCTTCGATACGGGGGGAAGCCGGCTCGACCGGATCGACTACACGGCCCACACGTCGTCGGCGCTGCCCGGCGGAGTGGGGGATATCCTGGCCTGGACGGCCGTGGCGGGACCGGGGTTGAATCTCTCCAGCTACACAGCCAATTGGGCGGTGGATTTCGAGGCCCTGACGTCGAGCCTCAGCTACGTCAGCGTCCGGGCTTACGACCTGGCCGGATCATCCGCGGTCCTGGCCGACGCCTTCTTCGTCAAAAAGGACACATCGGGTCCCGTCGTCACGGTCGGCGCCGGACTCCTCGCCGGCGACACCACCTATCGGAACGCGCCGGGGACGGCCTACGACGTCAACGTTCAGGATGACGCCTCCCGGATCGAAAGGATCCAATACGCCGTCAGCAGTTCCTCCGGCCTTTCCGGCGGAACCGGAAACATCATCCCGTGGACCACCCTGGCGGGACCCGGGTTAAACCAGACCTCCTCTGTTTCCGATTGGACGGTCCAATTCTCCTCCCTGACCGAGAACGCCACGAACTTCGTCTCCGTCCGCGCCTACGACATGGCGGGGAACGCGACGGTCAGCACCGACACGTTCCGCATCTTCAAGGACACGACGGCGCCGGTCATCACCAACGGTGAAGCGGGGGGCGATTATGAATGGAAGAACGCGTCCGGAACCGTCTACAACGTGAACTTCCAGGATTCAGGCGGATCCACCCTCGACGACATCCTCTACTCCGTCAGGACTTCGTCGGGTCAACAGGGGACCCAACTCATCTCCTGGGAGCAAGGCGTCATCTTTGAAAACATCCATTCCGACGTCTACGGCACGGACTGGCCCGTGGAATTTTCCCTGCTCCAGAACGGCACAAACTATGTCTCGGTCCAAGTCCGCGATTATGCCGGGAACATCTCCTTCCTCAACGATGCGTTCGTCATCCGAAAAGACACGGTCCCTCCTTCCATCAGCGACGGCCAGGTCGGCGATTCCGTTTGGCGGAGACTCCCGGGGACGAACTATGACGTCCACTTCCAAGACCAGGGAGGGAGCCGTCTTTCCCGACTTCAATACACGGTCGATGACACGCCGGGATTGCCGGGCGGGGTGGGAACCGTCATCCCCTGGACGGACATCGACACGCCCCTGGAAGCGGATTCCTACGAATCGGATTGGTCCGTGGATTTCGAATCGCTCTCACTCGAAACGACCAATTACGTCTCCGTCCGTGTTTGGGACCAGGCCGGATCCACCACCGCCCAGACAGACGTCTTCTACGTGTTAAAAGACACCGTGCCTCCTTCCATCGATGACCACCAATCGGGAGACGACTCCGTCCACATCACGGACCCCGGCGCCGTCTTCGACGTCGATTTCTTCGACACGGGCGGCTCTCGACTGGACCGCATCGAATACACCGTGGACTCCTCGGCGGACCTTCCCGGCGGGACAGGTTCGATCCTCCCCTGGACGCCGTTGGAACTCTCCATCGGAGCGACCCATTATACGGACCTCTGGGGAGTGGATTTCGAATCTCTGGCGGACGGCACCAACTATGTCTCCGTGGCCGTCTTCGACGTGGCGGGAAGCTCCGTCCTTTCCAAGGACGTCTTCTACGTCAAGAAGGACACATCGGCCCCGGTGATCGACAACCATCAATCGGGTGATGAGTCGTGGCGCAGAATGGGCGGAACAGCGTATGATGTGGATTTCCATTCCAACAGCAGTCAGCTCCTCCAGGCGGCCCAATACACCGTGGATAACGCTCCGGATCTCCTCCTCGGAGAAGGAGCCGTCATCCCCTGGACAAACATCGGCGTGCCGCCCCTCAACGTGACGTCCTGGGAGTCCAACTGGACGGTCAACTTCTCGAACCTGCAGGAGGGAGGGACGAACTACGTCTCCGTGAGGACCTGGAAGACCACCGGAGCCACGACCACCCTGAAAGACGCGTTCTACATCCTCCGGGACGTGAGCGTTCCGAGCATCACCGACCCCGTTCCGGGAGACGACACTGTCTGGAGAAACTCCAACACAGGATCCTACAACGTGGATTTCAGGGACACGCCGACGAACGGATCTTTGTTGTCCCGGTTCCAGGTCCGGGCCAGCACCACCTCCGGAGGAACGGGGCCCTTCTCGCCGGACTGGACAGACACGCTGACATCCTTGAACACGACGTCCTATCTCTCGGAATGGCCCCTGACCGACGAGGCATTCGCCTCGTTCCGTGAGGGAAAAAATTATGTCGGCGCTCAGATATATGATTCGGCGGGCAACACCGCCGTTCTCAACGACGTCTTCTTCGTGATGAAAGACACCACCCCGCCCTCCCTCACCAGTCACATGACGGGGGGAGACACCACCTGGAGGAACGCCGACACGGGGAGCTACGACGTGGATTTCGCCGATGCGGGGGGGAGCCTCCTGTCCCGATTCCAGATCCGTTCATCCACCGCGCCGGGCGGAGCCGGGACCGCCTCACCGGATTGGAGCGACACGGTCACCGGGATCTCCAGCGCCTCCTACTCCGGAAACTGGACATTGGCCGGCGGACAGTTCGGATTGTTGCGCCCCGGAACCAACTATATCTCGGTGCGCGTCCAAGACGTCGCCGGATCGGTGACGACGGACACCGATACGTTCCGGATCTTGAAAGACACGGCACCTCCGACGATCACGGACTCCCAAAACGGAGACACCGTCTGGCGCAAAGATCCCGGCACCACCTACAACGTCACGTTCGAAGACCTGCTCTCCCGTCTGGACACCGTCCGTTACACCGCCTGGACGGGTTCCGCTCAGACCGGAGACCAGGTGATTCCCTATTCGACGCTGACGGTCTCGGGGCTCGACCAGTCCGCCTTCTCTTCTCCATGGGCCGTGAATTTCGATGCTCTGGCCCAAGGGATCAACTACATTTCCGTTCAAGCCTGGGACATGGCCGGAACCACCCGGACCCTGAACGATGTTTTCTATATCAGGAAAGACACGACCCCGCCGGTCATCGCCGACCACATCGCCGGCGGCGACACCACATGGCGTCGCGCGGCGGGGACGACCTATGACGTCGATTTCTTCGACACGCTCTCGCTCCTGGCCACGGTCCAATACACGGTGTCCGGCGCGACGGCCCTGCCCGGCGGGGAAGGGGACCGCATCCCGTGGACGTCGATCACCTCCCCCGTCCAAGTCTCCTCCTACACGTCCAACTGGACACTCACCTTCTCCCTGCTTCATGAGGGAACGAACTATGTCTCCGTGAGGGCCTACGACAATCTGGGGCAAGGGACGACGGTCCAGGACGCTTTCATCGTCCTCAAGGACACCACGGCCCCCACCGTCACGGATAACAACTTCCCGGACGACACCGTCCCGGTGACCTCCCCCGACACGGCCTATGACGTGGATTTTTACGATCTCGGCGGTTCGCTCCTGGACAAAGTCGAATACACCGTCTGGACACAGACCGGCGAGATGGGCGGCGAGATCCTGCCCTACACGCCCGTGGCCCTCTCCATCGGCGCAACGTCCTACACCGCGGATTGGACGATCAATTACAACGCCCTTCCCAACCATGCCACATCCTATGTCTCCGTGCGGCTCACCGACACCGCCGGAAACGTCCGCGTCAGTTCGGACGTCTTCAAGGTCATCAAGGCCGCCTCCCTGCCCGGCATCGTGGACAATCAGCCCGGCGACCAGAACTGGGTCAGCACCAACACCTCCGTCTATAACGTGGATTTCCAGTCCCTCTCCGGGATGAACCTGGACAAATTCCAAGTGCGGTCCAGCACGACACCGAACGGCGGCGGCGCCTTCACCTCCGATTGGACGGACGTGGTGACCGGCATCGGCGCGATCGTCTACGACACGAACTGGCCGTTACCCTACTCCGTCTTCGAGAACATGGTCAACAACGCGACCAACTACGTTTCCGTTCGCGTCTACGACCTCGTCCCTTCGACCAACACGCAGACCGACGTCTTCTTCGTCAGGAAATCCACCACGTTGCCGCTGGTGCAGGACCTGCAGGAGGGGGACACGACCTACCGTCAATCGGCCGGGACGGTCTATAACGTGAATTTCGCCGACGCGGGGTCCGGACTGAAGAGGGCCGATTATACCGTCCGGGCCGGCGCGGGTCAGTCCGGCGACGTCATCAAGGATTGGACGGCGATCTTCACTTTTGCGGAGGGGGTGGCGTCCTACACGACCGACTGGTCCGTGGACTTCTCCACTCTGACCGAAGGCGCGACCAACTACGTCTCCGTGCGCGTCTTCAACCAGCTCGATCTCTCCACCGCCGCCAGCGACGTCTTCTTCATATTCAAGGACACGACCCCTCCGGGGACGCCGTCACTGTCCTCGCCGTCAGACGGACACCTCACGAGCGAGACGGACCTGTTCTTCGACTGGAGCGACTCCTCGGACACCGCCTCGGGGATACTGAACTACACGCTGGAAATTTCCACCGTATCCTCCTTCGCCAGCGTGTCGAGGACGACGACATCCGCCGTCTCGGAGTCGACCTCTACGGCCTTCACGACGGGACAATATTGGTGGCGGGCCAAAACCACCGACCGGGCCCAGAACAACTCCGTCTTCACATCGACCCGTTCGTTCACGGTGGACACGTCATCCCCGACCATCACCGACCTGCAGGGCGGAGACACCACCTGGTATCAGGCGGACCCCGGCGCGGCATTCAACATCGATTTCGCCGACGTCGGATCGGGACTCACCACCGCCCAATTCACCATCAACACCGTCGAGGGGCTTCCCGGCGGGACCGGCGACCTCGTCCCGTGGGTCACCCTGTTCTCCTCCACGGGAACCGCCTCCTTCACGTCGAACTGGGCCATCGGCGCCGGAACGTTCACCGTCCTGCCGGAAGGCCGCCACCTTGTTTCCGTGAGAGCGTTCGACCGGACATCCCTGTCAACCACCACGGTGGATGCGTTCTACATCCAAAAAGACACGTCTCCACCCCTGATCTCCGACCTCCAAGCGGGTGACACCACCTGGCGCAACGTCAGCGGCACGGCCTACGACGTGCGTTTCTACGACAACGGATCCAAACTGAAGACGATCGAATACACGGTCGCCAGCCAGACCGGCCTTCCGGGAGGAGTGGGGAATCTCATCCCCTGGACGGCGATCGCCGCCAGTCCCGTCAACGAATCGACCCACACGACGGCCTGGAGCGTCGATTTCACGGCATTGACCGAAGGGAGCACCAACTACGTCTCGGTCCGTTCCATGGACAACCTGAACCAGATGACGACCTCCTATGACGTCTTCCACATCCTCAAGGATGTCACCTACCCCACCATCTCCGATCTCCAATCCGACGATACGGTGTGGAGGAGGACGGATCCCGGAGCCGTCTATAATGTGGACTTCTTCGATGCCGGGGGGAGCCGGTTGGATCGCGCGCAATACACCGTGGCCAGTTCGTCCGGGCTCTCCGGCGGGGTCGGAGACGTGCTCGGATGGACGGACATCGCCCTCGACATCCAGACGACCTATTACACGGACCTCTGGGGAATCGGCTTCGACGCCGTGAGAGAAGGACAACTCTACGTCTCGGTCAAGACCCTCGATCAGGCGTCCAACGCCCAGACTCTCAGCGACGCCTTCTTCATACGCAAAGACACCACGCCCCCGGTCATCACGGTCGGCGCCGGACTCGTCGGCGGGGACACCGCCATCCGCAACGCCAACAGCGGCATTTATGACGTCAACCTGAACGACACCGGCGGGAGCCGTCTCTCCTCTTTCGCCGTCAAAGCCTCGACGATCCCCGGCGCCGGCGGGCCGGACCTGATCGCCTATGCGACCGTGGTTTCCAACATCGCCAGTTCATCCTACACGACCGATTGGACGCTTCCTCAATCCGTCTTCAACGTCCTTCTGGGCAATGGCGTCACCAATTACATCACGGTACAAGCCGTCGATTTCGCCAACAACGTCGCCGTGAGCACCGATGCCTTCAAAGTGTTCAAGGACAGTGCCGTGCCGTCCATCACGAACCATCTGTCCGGGGGAGTCACCACCTGGCAGAGTGTCCCGGGGGCTCTCTATGACGTCGACTTCTATGACACCGGGCTCTCGCTGTTGAACCGTGTTCAATACACGGCCGCCGGCGCGCCCGGTCTTTCCGGCGGAGAGGGCAACCTGATCCCCTGGACGGACATCGCCGGCCCGAACCTGAACGCCTCCTCTTATGAGACCGATTGGAGCGTGTCGTTTTCGAACCTCAAATCGTCCTTCAACTGGGTTTCCGTGAGGGCCATCGTCAATTCCAGCGGGACGACCACGTCCGCCGACGCCTTCATCATCCGGAAGGACACGCAAGGACCCGTCCTGACGGACCTGCAAGAGGGGGACACCACGTGGAGACGGATCGATCCGGGCAACATCTATAACGTCGACTTCGAGGACGCGTTGTCCCTGCTGGCCACAGCCCAATACACCGTCCACGGTTCGTCGGGACTTTCGGGGGGATCCGGCAATATCATCCCCTGGACGACGATCTTCACCTCCACGGGCCGGATCTCCTATACCGCCGACTGGGGTATCGACTTTTCAGGACTGACGGAAACCGTGACGAATTATGTCTCGGTGCGGGCCTACGACACCGCCGGATCATCGGCCACGATGACGGATGTTTTCCATATCCGAAAAGACACGACCACTCCCACCGTCGTCAACAACCAATCGGGTGACGACACCTGGAGGAACACGAACACCGGCTCTTATGCCGTGGAATTTCAGGACGGGGGCGGCAGCGGCCTGTCCCATTTCCAGATCCGGGTGACGACGGCGACGGGCGTCACCAGCCCGGCCGTCCAGGATTGGTCGACGGTCCTCTCGGCGCTCAACACCACCCATTATGCCACACCGTGGTCGATCCCCGCGGGCACGTTCAATCTGATGCCGAACGGAGCCTGCTACGTGCACGTGCGCACCATGGACGTCGCGGGATCGACCTCCTCGGTGACCCAAAATGCGTTCTACGTCAGGAAAGACACCGCGCCCCCCTCAATTCCATCGCTCCTCACGCCCGCCGATGACGCCGCATTCGGTTCCGACAGCGTCTCGTTCTCCTGGTCCGATTCGTCGGACAACGCCTCGGGGACGGCGGACTACCTGGTCCAAATATCCTCCGACATCCTCTTTTCTTTCGTCACAGACAGTTCCAACCCGGTGACCGCTCAATCGACCTTGACCGGTCTGGTCCAGGGAACGTATTACTGGCGCGTGAGGAGCCGCGATGCCGCCACCAACAGTTCCATCTATTCGTCGACAAGATCGTTCGTCATCGACCTGACGAGTCCGACGATCTCCAACACGACCTCCGCCGGATACGACATCACCTGGAGGACGACGAACCCCGGGGCCATCTACGACGGGATCGATGTCACGGATACCGGCGGATCCCGGCTCGATAAATTTCAAGTCCGTCTGACCACCAGCGCCGGCCAATCGTCGACTCCTCTGTTGGATTGGTCCGACGTCCAGGCCTCCATCAACGACGATGTATATTCGGCGGCGTGGGGTTTCCCGGACACCGTCTGGGATTCGTTGGGACAAGGGGTGACCAACTACATCCATCTCCGCGCCATCGACCGGGCCGGAAACACGTCGGAAATCGAGGAAAACGCCTTCAAGGTCTTCAAAGACACGGTCCCGCCGGACATCACGGACAACCAGTCTGACGTCACGGCGTGGATCAAAGAGGATCCCGGAGCCGTCTACAACGTGGACTTCGGCGACGATCAATCCGGCGTCCTGTCGGCCGATTACCGTGTCTCCTCCACGGCAGGGCTCGGGAATCCCGTCACCGGGTGGATCAACATCTTCACGATCTCCTCCGGAACAGCCCAGCGCGACGACAACTGGGGGGTGGATTTCAGCACGCTCACGGCGGGGAGGAACTACGTTTCCATCCGATGTGCGGATCTGGCCGGGAACCAGACGGAAAACCTCGATGCCTTCTTTGTCCAGAAGGACACCGTCCCTCCCACCGTGACCAATTCCGAATCCGGCGGGGACACCGTCTGGCGTGCCGTCGCCAAAGCGGGAGGATACAACGTGGATTTTCAGGACTCCTATTCCGGCGTCATCAGCGCGTCTTATACCGTCAGCAACGCGCCCGGACTTGCGGGAGGCGCGGGGAATATCATCCCGTGGACGCACCTCTTCACCCAGGCGGCTCAATCCACCTACGAGACGAACTGGAACCTCGATTTCGATCTTCTGCAAAACGGGACCAACTATGTGTCGGTGCGGGCCGTGGACGATCTCCTATCGGTCAGCACGTTCACCGACGTCTTCTTCGTGAAGAAGGACACGATCCCTCCCAACGGGATCACGGATCTGGCGTCAACGACCGACAGCGGCGCCGGACAGATCCATATCGCCTGGACGGCGCCAGGAGATGACGACATCGTCGGACAGGCGGCCTCTTACACCGTCAAATATTCGACGAACGTCCTCTCGGCGGGGAATTTCGATGCGGCCTCGACCTATTCCCAATCCTGGCCGCCCAAGGTCCAGGGGCTCGGCGAAAACCAGACACTCACGGGACTGACGGAAGGAACGACCTATTATGTGGCCGTCAAAACGACCGACAAGGCCGGGAACCTCTCCGGACTGTCCAACACGACGGGCAATTCGGCCTGGGCCGGACGCGTGGCACCGTCGGCCATCACCGACCTGAGCGGAGCCACCGGCTCGTTCCCGGGCGAAGTCAACCTGACCTGGACGGCGGTCGGAGACGACGGCCAGACGGGCACGGCGAGCGGCTACATTTTAAAATACGCGACCGTCGCGATCACCGCGGCCAACTTCGACAGCATCGTCTCCAGTTATCCGGTCGACACGCCGAAGGCCGCGGGGAACGGCGAAGAGACGACCGTGGCCGGCCTGACGCCGAACACCACCTACTATTTCGCCATCAAGGTCTATGACGATGCCGCGCCCGTTCCTAACACCAGCGCCCTCTCGAACATATCGACGGTGACAGCCGCACCCTCCGGGCCCGCCGCCGGGATGATCGTCTATGGAGCCGGGACTCAAGCCATCCCCCAATACGATGAATGGTCCGGGGCCGCCTGGGACGCCAACGCGCGGGCCGCCCAGACCGCCGAGGCCACCATCCGGTGGGTGGCGCTTGAGTCGTGTCCCGTGCAAAAGAACAGGAAGATGTTGGGATCCGTCTCCAGCAACGGGAATCTCCATGTCCAGTCCTGGAACGGGGAAACAAACACATGGACCAGCGAATTCAACACCTCGGGAGGATTTCCGGGCGCCACCTCGAAGGCCTTCGACATCGCCTGGGAAAATTCTGGGCGATGCGTGGTGGCCTATTATAACGGCTCTCCCGGAAAGATCACCTACCGTGTTTGGTCATCCACAGTCACATCCAATCCCTGGGTGGTGGGGCCGACCGAACACACCTTGACCGGCACCAGCAACGCCGTCGACACTCTCCGGTTAGTAACGCTCCCGAACAGCAACAACATCATGCTGGTCACCAAAGACAATCCCAACCTGGACATCTACGCGGCTCTGTGGAACGGGAACGGTTTTGTGAACGGGTCCACCCTCACTCTCAGCGGCGTCTCCGCGGGATGCGCCTCCGTCGATGCCGCCTGGGAAGTCCAAAGCAACCGGTGCATGGTCCTTTACGGCGTCGGGACGTCCACCCAATATTCCATCTATTCCAGCACGGCCGGGAGTTGGGTCGCGCGGAACGTGACCGGACCGAACGTGGGACAAGCAGTCTACTGGCTCCGCCTAGCCTCGGACCCGATCAGCAACAAGATCGGCACCAGCATCATCTACGGGGCTTCCCGCTGGAACGCGGCCATCTGGAATAACAATGCCTGGACATTAACCGCCTCCCCGGACACTTCCGTCGACAGCAACGCCACGCGAATCACGGACCTGGCCTGGGAGACGAACTCCGGAAAACTGGTGGTCGTTTCAGTCGATTCCGCCAATCCGGCGAAGAGTTTCGACTGGACGACCTGGAGCAGCACCGCCGGCGCCTGGGGCGCAACGCCGACGAACGCACCAACGGATTCTTACAATCTGGGGAACAACGCCGATCTCCTGTGGCTCCAGTTGGAACCCGATCCGAACGGCAACACGATGATCCTTCGTGGGATTTCGGCCAACAACACGGTGGCCAGCCGGAATTGGACCGGATCCGCTTGGGACAAAGGCACCTATCATACGACCGGAGCTTCCGCCTCGTCGTACGAATGCGCCGCCATCACCCTGGACCTGCACGATACGCTGTTGCCGTCGTTCCTGACCCAGCCCTTCGACCCACTCAGCATCGGCTGGATCAAAGACAACACCCGTTCCTATGACATCCGCTTCTCCGACATTGGAGGTTCACGTCTGGCCAGGATTGAGACCAAAATAACATCGGCGGCGAACCAAGGGGGAACCCTCTTCCAGGATTGGACCCCGCAGGTCCAGGGAATCAATGCGGACTCCTATTCCACCCCCTGGCCGTTCACCTCGGACACGTTCAACGCCGTTCCGGAAGGGTCCGCCTCCTACGTCTCCGTCCGCATATCGGACGGGGCCGGCAACACCAGGACCACCAACGACATGTTCTCCCTGCTCAAAGACACCACGCCGCCCACCGTCACCATCAACATGTCGGAGACGGACTGGTTCAACGCCGACCCTGGAGCCGTCTGCGACGTGGATTTCGCCGATGCCGGCGGATCGAACCTGCCCAACACCCCGAGCGGCGCCCAATACACCGTCGACAACGCGGCGGGACTATCGGGCGGAGTGGGGTCCGTGATCCCGTGGACGAACATCCCGGGAGCCTCCGGAGCGAACTTCAGTTCCAACTGGTCCGTGCTGTTCTCCTCCCTGAACGCCGGAGTCAACTACGTTTCTGTCCGCGCCTTCGACCTGGCCGGATCCACCACCACGCGCGTCGATGCGTTCACCGTCAAAAAAGACACGGTCCCTCCGGGAACCATCGCCGATCTGGGAGCCATCCCCGGCAACATGTTGGGGCAGATCGTCCTGAGTTGGACGGCGCCGGGGGACAACGGGACCGCCGGAGACAACACCAGCGGCGCCTATATCGTCAAATATTCCTCTGCCGGTTCCATCACCGCCGGGAATTTCGATACGGCCGCCTCTTGGAATCAGACCTGGACCCCCTTGGCCGCCGGACAGATGGAGGTCCGCACTCTCACCGGACTGGACCCGGACACCACCTACTACTTCTCGGTCAAGACCAAGGACAAGGTCCCGGTTCCGCCGAACGCCTCGCTCAACCTGAGCGCCGTCTCGAACTCGCCTTGGAGCCGGCCCGGACGGGACGCCGTCATGATCAACGAGGTCTATCCGACGGGCGGAGCCGGCGAAGACTGGGTGGAACTCTTCAACGCCAGCACGAACAGCAAATCGATGGATGGCTGGACCCTCGTCTACAACAACGGGTCTCTCTCCTCCCCGGGATCCGAAACGATTCTCTGGACCGGCGGAGCCGGCGACACCATCGCCGGGCGGGGAATCCACGAAATAACAGTCTCTCCCGACCTCGAGGGCGGGTCACCCCACTTCGTCGTATTGCGTGACACCGTGCCCAGCAACGTCAACGTTGTCCAGTGGCCTTCCCTCTCCACCGGGAGGTCGTTGGCCAGGATCCTGGACGGGAATTCGCGTTTCGACGTGGACCCCACCCCCACGGACAACGCCTTCAATTCCATCTCCACCGACACCGTCAAGATCAACGAGGTCAACTATCACGATCTTTCCAACGAGTTCATTGAACTCTACAACACCGGGAGTTCGACCCGCACGTTGACCAACTACTCCCTGCGATCGAAACAGAACGTCCGGTTCGTCGTCGACCGCGTCATCACTCCGTCCGGGTTGACGGCGGTGGACGACAGCTCGATCGACGGTCTGAGCACCCCGTATGCCTCCGCCTTCGGGCCATCCAACGGATTGGACAGCCAGGGGGATTTCGTCGTCCTTGAAAACGCGGCAGGCCAGGTCGTGGACCGCGTCACCTGGCAAGGCGGAAACTTCGTCTATTACAGCACGGCGGGTCTCACGGCCGCCTGCGCCGACCCGGCCACGGCCTCCCTGCCGACATCCCAGGTGATCGGCCGGATGACCGACGGTGCGGACACCAACGTGGATTCCGCCGACTTCGGCATCCTCAACTTGGAAACCCTCGGCCAGAAAAACAATGCCGGCACTCCACCCGCCTCCAATACGCTCTCGGGGCCGTCCAATTCGACAACCCTGCCGCGCACATTCAAGATCTCTCTGTCTCTGGGAGAGGACTCTTCCGGCGGAGGGAACGATACGGTCTGGTTCGTGCGGACGGGAGGGACGGAAGACGGCCGATCACCCCACATCTACAGACTGTCCTCTCTGGGATTCAACCTGACGCAGCTCACCTCGCAGACGACGTCCTTCACGGGGGCCCTCGCCGATGACCAGGATGGACATCCGCTCTCAGACGGCACCATCTATAAGATGCTCTTGAACACCGACACCGGATCGGGCCGCGCCGCGCAGTTGCTGAGGACCGGTCTCGTCTATGACGCCTCTCAGCACACGCTGACGGCTTCTACCCTGTCCGTCGTCAACACGCTCAACGCCGGGACTTCCGAACCCTTGTTGAAGATCTCCGTCACCAACGAATCGCCCGCCGGAGCCAATGCCATGAAACTGACGGCCCTCGATGTGCGGTTCACCGACGCCACGGACACCCCCTTGGACACCCCGATGGCCCAGGACCTCTTCAACGCGCTCTCCCTGGTCTCCGACTCGGCCGTGGGGCAGATCGGGTTCTATGAGACCGCGTTCGACACCTCGACGCTGGTCTCGATCGAGGACCATGCTCTCTCCCTGTCGGACGGGGTCCAGACGTTCTCCATCCCGACACCGGAAAGTCTGGCTCCCGGTGAGACGAAGATCTATTTCCTCATCGCGGACCTTTCGACGGCCACGGGCGTTTCGTTCAAAATCTCCCTCGATATGGATTCCGACGCGACCGTTCTAGACTCGCCGTCGGACACCCGCCAATCGCCGCAAGCGACGGGTCTCCTGACGACGGCGACCCTGTCCCTTGTCGCACCGGCCGCCACGCCCGCCGGATGGCCGCGCGCCCTCGGGACGAGTTCACTGTCCAACGCCATCGAGTCCATCGCCCAGTTGAGTTGGGACACCGGTGACCTCTTCGTCGGGTCCAACAACGGGAACCTCTATTCCCTCCAACCCGACGGGACCATGCGATGGTCGATGGACACGGGGGGAGCCATCCAGGGGACCCCCTACGTCACCTCGATCGATGAGGAGGAGGCCCCGGCCATCTACCTCGTGAACAACGCCGGACTGCTGATGAAGGTCCGGGACATGGGGACGGGCGGATCGGCCGCGGTGCAGGACGGCGGTTGGATGAGGGACATCGGCGCCGTCGGAACACCCCAGTACGTGATCACGACCGGCACGAACATCTACGTGGGGACCACCCTGAACGAGGTGCGCAAGATCAGCGCCGAGGACGGGACGGACCTCTGGGGAACGCCTCCGGTCCTCTACGGTCAGATCAACGGGACCATCGCCGTCGATGAGACGACACCGGGCGTCGGAGAGATGTGGATCGGGGACCAGGGCGGGGGAGTCTGGCGCATCAAGACCGACGACGGGACGGTTCTTTCCTCGTTCACGTCCGTCGGCAACACGCCCATCAGCACCGATCCGCTGTTCCTGGCCGGCTTCACCAGCGCGGCCCGCAATAAGGATTTCCTCTACATCACCGCCGGTTCCCGCGTCTATCTGAGGAACCGGTTCAACCTCAAGACCAGCACGGACACCTGGTCCGATTACGACACCGGCGGCAGTTCGATCACCACCTCGGTCAACTGCAATTTCGAGGGGGCCGTCCCCTACATCTATTTCGGCACCCAGGACGGACGTCTCATCAAGATCAACGGAGAGACGGGAGCCGAGGTCTGGTCGTTCCAGGCGCCGGCGCCGATCGAATCCACCCCGGTGGTCTACCCCGCCCACGAAGCCACCGGCGACGTCTATTTCGGCTGCAACGACGGACGGATCTACGCGATCGATTTCCAGACGCGGGCCCACCGGTCCGGCTGGCCCTATCAGGCCGGGGCCGCTGTCCGAGGGTCGCCCATGATCGACCAGTCCGTGAGCCCGGTGCTCCTGTATATCGGAGCCGACAACGGGAAGATGCACGTGTTGGAGATCGCGCCATGACGCCGTCAACGAAATGCGGGAGGTCTTTATGCTGAGAGTCGTTCCGAACCATTCCATGCGCCGGACGATCGCCGCCGGTTGCCTCCTGTTCCTATCGTCTCCTCCGGTGTGGGGGGCCGACTGGCCCGGGTTCAAACGGGACACCGCGAAGACGTCCTACGCCCGGGAGCAGGCGTATCCCGCCGACGTTGGCGCTCCCCTGACAGAGGCATGGTCCTATAACCACATCCCGGGGCAGGTGCGTTCCTCTCCGATCGTCGCCGGCGGAAAAGTGTTCTTCGGTTCCCGCGACAACAGCGTCTGGGCGTTCGACGCGGAAACAGGGGCCATCGTCTGGCAATATTCCACGGACGACTGGGTGGACGCCACCCCGGCCGCCGCGGAAGGGAAGATCTACGTCCCCTCACGGGATGGAAAACTCTATGCGTTCGACCAGAACGACGGCTCGACGCCCCTTTGGACTTTCTCCTCCGGAGGGAAAGACATGTCGTCTCCCGTCATCCTCAACAACCGGATCTACTGGACTTCCGGCTATCCCCAGACACGGATCGTCTGTGTCTCCGCCGTCACGGGAGAACTCCTCTGGCAACAGGGGTTGGGGAACAACAGCGCCTCCTCGCCGGTGATCGAAGGGAACGCCGTGATCGCGGGAGCCAACAACGGGATCATTTCCGCATTCTCACTGACGGACGGCACACCCTTGTGGGCCTATCAGACGTCCGGAAACATCTTCTATTCCTCGCTGGCCGGAGACGGTCAAGGATACGTCTACGGCGTGGCGGGTGGAGACGACCCGAAACTCTACGCCTTCCGGGTATCGGACGGATCACTCAAGACGGGATATCCGGTCTCTCTGGTGGACCTCTCGCCGATCCCGGGAGTCGGCAAGCCGGCGAGCGAAACCTCCTCGGTGGCCATCGCCGGAGACAGACTCTACGTCTGCATGACGGGCGTGGACGGCGGTTCCGTGAAACTGAAGATCTATTGCCGCAACCTATCCGACGGCGGCCCCGTCTGGTCGCAAGAGATCGGGAACACGCCGGAAGGGTTGGGATACGCCTCGACGCCGGCCGTCGCCAACGACGTCGTCTACGTGGGATCCGGCGACAAAAAACTTTATCTTTTCAAAGCGGCCGACGGCACATCGTTGGGCACGCTCACGCTGGACCACAAGATCGTCAGCAGTCCCGCCGTCTCCAACGGAAAGATATTCATCGCCACGCTGGGCGGGTCCATTTACGCCCTGACGGCGCGCAAGGCGGCGGCCATCGCATCGCCCGCCGAGATGTCCATCGTCGGAGGGATCGTGCCGGTCACGGGCCTGACCGTCAATCCGGATTTCCAGAACTACAAGGTCTCCTACGGCGCCGGGACCTCTCCCTCGGGGTGGACCCAAATCGGCGCCACGCATGAATCGCCCGTCACGACCCTCGGGACCCTGGAATCCTGGGACACGACGAACCTCAGCCCGGGCCTTTACACCCTCCGCCTCGCCGTCTCGGACGCCGCGGTGAACGCGCCGGATTCAACGTCCCATGTGACGGTCCGGATCGACCCCTCCTATGTCCGGCAACACGTCAACGCGTCTCAGGAAGCGGTCCTGGCCGGCGCCGACGGGACCAGGCTCGTCATCCCGGCGGCGGGACTGAACCAGAACGATTACGTCACCCTCCAACGTCCGTCGGCCAGCCCGGGAGACAAAGCTCCCGACGGCACCGCCTCCACCGGGATCCTCCGGCAGTTCGAATTCGATTCTCCCCAGACAAAACTCCTGAAACAGGCGACGCTGACGATCCCGTATGACGAGATGACGGTCGCCTCGATGAGCGCCGGGGCGCTCCGACTCTTCCTCTGGAACGGGTCCCAATGGACGCTCGTGGCGGACTCCTCGTCGGACACGGCGGCCCGGACGGTGTCCGGGCGCGTTTCTTCCGCCGGCATCTACCAGATCATGGAATACCGCGTCGCCGACACGAACGCCGACTACGTCTATATCTCTCCCGACGGGGCGGAGATCCACATCTCCTCCGGGTCCCTCTCCCGGGCCGATTCGGTGACGGTCCTCAAACACACCTCGGGCGACATCTTCAACAAGAAGACTCCGGTCAACACGTCCGCCATGCCGGAGATATGGGAATTCAAGACGGGGCAGGCCGATACGGTCTTCCTGAAACCCGTCACGATCAAGATCCCCTACAATCCCTCGAACCTGCCGGCGGGAATCCCGGAAGCGCGGCTCCGGATCTATCTCTGGTATCCGGACCTGGGTGTCTGGAAGATCGTGAACGGGTCCCGGGTCGACATGGAGAAAAAAAAGGTGAGCCTTCAAGTCAGCCACTTCTCCAATTACCGGATCATGGCTTTCCTGTCGGTCGGGCCTCTCCTCGAGAAGAACAAGGTGTACACCTACCCCAACCCGGCCAAAGGAGAGACCGTCACTTTTAAGACGTATCTGGGAGATGACGCCGATATCGTGATCGACGTGTTCAACGTGGCCGGAGAAAAGGTGGTCCAGCTGAACAACACCGGCACCGCCGGCAACGTGATCGAGACGACGTGGGACATCCGCGATGTGGCTTCCGGAATCTACATCTACCGGGTCGAGGCCAAGACGCCGGCGGGAGGAAAAGCGAACGTGACTAAAAAACTGGCGATCTTGCACTGACGGAGACAGACATGGACATTCCTTTCCAATCCCTGAAGAACAGACTGACCGCCGGAGGCCGGAGGGCCGCGGTCCTCGGACTATTCCTGCTCGTTCCCGGAACCCTGATCGCCGCCAAGATCCATCCCAAAGCGGGGACCACGTCGGCGGCGTTCCTCAAGATCGCGCCGGGAGCGCGGGCCGTCTCCATGGGAGAATCCTTCGCCGCGCTGGCCGACGACGCCACCGCGCTCTATTGGAACCCCGCCGGGATCGTGCAGCTGGACCACCCCGAGTTCACCCTCATGCACAACGAATCCTTCCAGGACCTCCGGTTCGTCTTCGCGGGATACGTCCATCCTCTCTCACCACGGCACGCCTTCGGGGTCAGCACCTCGGGATTGTTCGTCAAGAGCGATCTGGAACGGCGCAGCGGGTTGGGAGAGAACATCGCGGAAGACCCGCTGACGGAATCGGAAGGATCGTTCGGCGCCCACGACATCGCGATGGCCTTCTCCTACGCCCGGCGGTTCGGGAACGATTGGATGGCCGGCGGGACGGTGAAAGGCGTCCAGCAAGTCATCGACGGCGAGCGGGCGCAGGGAGCCGCCGCCGACCTGGGCGTCCTCTGGCGCATCCCCCACAGCCGGTGGCAGGCCGCCGCCGTCATCCAACACATCGGGCCTCCGATCCGATTCATCGGGAAATCCTACAAGCTCCCCTTGAACGGAAAACTCGGCGTCTCGTGGCGGCCCGCTTCCACCCTCCGCCTCACGGGCGACCTGAATCAATCCATCGACAACTACCTGCGCGCGGGGACGGGCCTGGAATATGACCCGCTCCGGTTCCTGTCATTGCGCGTCGGATATAAACACCGTCTCAACGGGAACGAACTGGGGGAACTCTCCGGACTCACGGCCGGATGCGGGTTCAGTATCCGTGGATATTCCATCGACTACGCGTTCAATCCCGCCGGCGACCTCGGGAACACCCACCGGGTTTCTTTGACCGCCCGGTTCGGAGGAGGATCAGCGCCCGGCGACACCGCGCCCGCGACGACCGGAGAGGCGGAAGCGGAGGAGATCGACGAGGGGGAGGAATCTTCCGAAGGACCGGTCCCGTTCCGACTCTCCCTGAAAAGGCGGCCGACGCAGAAGAATTCCTACCGGGTCGAGGCGGAATCCCAGAAACCGTCCGACGTCTACCGTCTTGAGTTCAACGCGGTCCTCTCCTCCACCGCGGGACCGATGAACCTGACCGTCCTGGAGACGGACGACGGAGACCTCCAGGGGGACGACGGCCAAAACGTCTATCGCCTCGTCACACTTCAACACAACTTTCCCGCGACCCTGAAAGATATCACCGTCCATTTCCGGGTGAAGAAGGAATGGTTGCGGCTCCGGAAAGCCCGCGCCTTGGACATCCGTCTGATCCGCGTGGAGGGAACACGCCGCATCCCCAAGGCCGTTCAGATCACGGGTGAAAACGACGAGTTCGTCAGCTTCACGGGTGTCGTCAGTAAGGAAGGTCCGTTCCTCCTTGGAATCGTCCGCTAACCGTTCCTCCGATCAACTCGCCGCCTCCAACATCCTCCGGCTCGCATCCTTGGAGAATGTGGCGCGGACTTTGGCGGAAAACGGGATCCGGTGCATCGTCCTGAAAGGGGCGGCCATTCTCCTGTCCGATGAATCCCGGATGGGAACCAGACCGATGACCGACGTGGACCTCTGGGTCCCGTTCGATCCTCTTCCTCAAGTGGAAAAAACGCTGTTCGGCCTGGGATTCCATCCCCGACCGGATGAACCGGGGGAATATGAACTCCCGGGGGACAGATTCTCCCGGATCGACATCTCGGAAACCGTGTGGTTCCTGCCGACCGAAGAGATCGCTGCCGTCTGGGAACGCGCCACGGTTCTCTCCGCACACCTCCGCCGCCTCGACGGGCACGATTTCATCCTGCACACGATCGCCCACGGCGCCGTTCATCACGGACGATGGGACGATCGTTGGACTCAGGACCTCCTAGATTGCCGAAAGCTCCTCCCCCAAGGGATTGACGGGGAAATCCTGATCGAACGGGCCCGTCGATGGGGATTGATCCTGCCTCTGGCATGGGCCGTCACGCGGACGCCCTGGGGGCGCGCGCTTCCGCCGGGAACAGTGGAGGGGATCAAGACCGAGACGCCCCCAATCCGGTTCCGGCTCTATGTGTTCCTCCGGGAGAGACCGACGTTGATGACCGGACATCTTCTCCGGTTCCTCCTGTTGCCCGGCTGGACCAGGCGGTTTCGCCACCTGAGGACATCCCTGCTCCCCAAGACCCACTTCCAGCGGAGACGTTATGGAAAGCTCCCTCTGCCGGTCGCCTATGTGCTGCGTCCGATCCTCTTGTGTCTGCGGTTGTTCCGAGGAACCTTCCAGCTGGTCCGCGGCCTCGTCGGATCGAGACCGCCGCTCTTTCCTCCTAGTTACTAATATCCTTATTAACGCCTCAAAAGACGCATTATAAAAACTATTGACAAACGGGCCCATTTCCACTACATTTTTACCTATGTGGAAATTACTTTTCACCGATATTTTGTTCTCCGCGGCCCTGGCCGTCTTCCTGATCGGCGCCGTCGTCTTCTTCTGGTGTCTGGCCCAGATCAAATCTCCGACGGAGCGGAAGGAGGACAAACCCTCTCTGCGGATGGCCCCCACGGAATCGAACCCGATGGTCGTCTCCGGCTCAGGCCAACTCCTGGCGCGCGAAGGCCTTGCGGCGCCGCCGAAAACGGAATCTCAGATCGCGCCGCCCCATGGCGCTTCCCTGATGACGTCGGCGATGGAGGGGGACATGAGCGTGATCTACAGCGTGTTCGAGGAAAAATTCTCCGAACTCAACAAGCGCCTCAACCAGGTCGAAAACATCCGGCGGGCGTCGACGGACGGCGGGGCTGTCCCCTCGGGAAACCTCGGGCCCCTGGCGGATCGGATCGCGAACCTGGAAGATTCCATCGCCCAGATCAAACTCGCCCTTTCCTCCAAGACCCCGGCGGAGAACGGCGTCAACGACAAAGAAGCCCGCGTCCTCATGGAGAAGATGAACGGACTTCAAAAGCTCATCGAGAGTCTTTCCATCGATGAATCCGCGGAGAAGAACTCATGAAAGACCGCCAGACCTTTTTAGCCATCATGTTGGCCGACATCTTCGTCATGGGGGGAGCGTTCTTCGTGATGGTGGACCGTTACCGGCTCCACGCGACCGCGCCGGCGCCGGCCGTCTCGGCGGCCCTGCCGGCCAAGACAGTCTCTCCACTCCAAGCGGAACCCGCCAAGAAACCGGCCGCGGCGGCGACCGCCCCGTCCGCTCCCATGGAACCGCCGAAATCGGAGGAGATGACATCGTCCTCTCCTCGGCGGATCTTGTTCACCTATCGGAACTCGAAACCCAGGGTCGTCGAGATCGTGGGCAGTTTCAACAATTGGAAACCCCTCCGAATGAAAAGGGGCGCCAACCATGTCTGGAGCGCCATGGTCACCCTGGATCCGGGGGATTACACCTACAACTATATCGCCGATGGAAAGGTCATTCGCGACCCCAACAACCCGAGGACCGCTCCCGAAGGCCGGTCTCTCATCACCGTCAAAAACGCTCCTCCCCGCTAAACCAATTTGAAAACGCGCTGGCTGCTTTCACTCATCCTCAGTTGTCTCCTCATCAGCTCGGAATTCCAGCCTCTCCGGGCTCAAGGCCCCACCGACCTCAAGAAAGACCTGGCTTACTACAAGAAGGTGAGCGTCCAGAAAAAAATGTCTCCCAACGACCGCCTCTTCGTCCTTTTGCGCATCCGGGAGAAATACGAGAACGCGGGGATCGATCTCCGCTCACTCGACAAGGAGATCGACCGGCTCAAAGGCCTCCGGGATTCGACTCCGGGGCCGACCCCGCCTCCGCCGGCCGAAGCGCCCAAGACCGCCCCCGCTCAAAGCCGGGCCTCCACCCTGTCCGTGCTCCAATCGGTCTATCGGGAAGACACGGCGGACGGCGTCAGACTCGTGCTGGAACTCGACAACCCGGTGATCCCGAAAGCCCTCCGGGTCGAAGACCCGAAGCAGCCCCAGAACCCGCTCCTCCTCATCGACCTGCCGGACACGACGGAAAACCTGAGCAACATCTCCAAACGGCTGAATTGGAATTCGGGACCCATCACGCAAGTCACCACATCCCAGGAAGAACCCCAGAGCGTCCGCATCGAGATCATGCTGCGGGGTCAACCCTCCTATAAAGTGGTGAGGACAGGAAACCAGATCTACGTCGAATTCGCCTCCTCCTCGGCGGAGCTGTCTCCGGTGATCGAACCCGACCAGACCTCGGAGGTGGAGACCACGGCGGAATCGTCCTATCAGATCCAGCCGGGGGACCTTCTGAACATCCAGATCGCGCCGGCCGAGGAACTGAGCCGCGAGCTGGTGGTGCAGTCCGATGACAGCATCGTTCTGCCGCTGGTGGGCACGTTGGAGACCGCGAACCTGACTGCCGCGCTCCTCTCGAAAGCCATCGCCCAACGATTGAAACCCTACGTGTCGAAACCCCGCGTGACCGTCTCCATCAAGCAATTCTCGAACCGGAACGTCTTCATCATGGGTCAGGTCAAATCTCCGGGGCCCCAACTTTTCCGCAACGGACTGAGACTGCTCTCCGCCATCTCGGCGGCGGGGGGGTTCACCGAAAAATCGAACCGGAACGAGGTCAAGATCTATCGGGGCCGCGGGGACGAGAAAAAATCGTTCACCATCAGCGCACAGGAGATCCTCTCTCAAGGAGACCTTTCGAAAGATTTTCCGCTGATGGCGGGGGATATCGTCGAGGTCTTGAAGGGGGAGGACACCATCTTCATCATCGGACAGGTGTCCCAGCCCGGCCACTACGAACACCGGGAGAACTCCACCCTCCTGGAACTCATCTCCCAAGCCGGAGGGGTCACCCCGTCGGCCAAACTCGACCATGTCAAGATCTTCCGGCAGCACGCGTCCCGACGGAAAGTCCTCCCCGTGAACCTGGCCCGAATCATGAAAGGGCATCCGGAGGACGACCTTCCGCTGGAAGCCGGGGACATCGTCATGGTGCCCCAGAAATCGACCTATGCCAGCGGCTCCTGGATGACTTCCGTGTTCATGCCGTGGGCGTATCTGATCACGGTGATCATGACCGTCATCATCGCCACCCGATAGGAGACCCCGATGCCCTTATCCACCGAACTCACTCTGCAAGATTACTGGCGGATCATCCACCGCCGGAAGCTGGCGCTCATCGTGGTCTGGGGAACGACGGTCCTGGCGACCATGATCTTCACCGCGATACAGACGCCCCTCTTCCAGGCGGAAGGGACCGTCCGCATCGAACCGACGGCCTCGATCCCCGGGATGAGCACCGTCAATCAATGGGACATCTGGGCCCTGATGAACACGGAGGTGAAGAGCATCCGAAGCACGAAAGTGGCGGAGCGGGCCGCGATCCTGCTGGGAGACATCGACGTCAACGCCCCCCAAGACGCCCGGTTCCAGGCCGCCAACGGGATTCAGACCCAGATCAAAGCCGACCGGATCGGCGACTCCAACCTCCTCAAACTCTCCGGAACCTCGGACAACCCGGCGCGCGCCGCCGCTCTGGTCAACGCCATGATGGAGGCCTACATCCAGAAGGGGATGGAGGAGAGGAACCGGAAAGCCCGCGAATCCCGCGAATTCACGGAACAGGAGATGGCCAAGGCCGAGACCAAACTCCGGACGGCGGAAGACAATCTGAAACTCTATTCCGAGAAATCAGGGGCGAAGGGAGTCGGCTCTTACCTGACCGGCCAATTCGTGAACCTGCAGACAAAACTGCAGGAACTCCGCCGGAGTTACACGGAGACCCATCCCGAAGTGGTCCGAGTCAAATCACAGATCGAGATCGTGGAGGGACAGATCCGCCAGCTCCCCGAGGAGGAGATCGAACTTCAACGGCTCACCCGGGAAGTCCGGATCAACGAGGAACTCTACACCTTCCTGTCCAAAAAATTCAAGGAGGCGCAGATCGAGGAATCGCAGAAGGAACAATACGCGTTCATCGACAGTCCGGCCCTGGTGCCCCAGGCGCCCATCCGCCCGAACAAGGGGATGAACATGAGCATCGGCCTCCTGGCGGGACTCTTTTTCGGGATCACCATCGCCCTGATCCTCGAGAACCTGGACACGTCCATCGGCACCATCGAAGACGTCGAGCAACAGATCGGCCTGCCGGTCCTGGCGGTGGTCCCGCACATCCCGACATCGAAATCCGAGCGGCGGAAGATCCCGCTGGCGCCGTTGCGCTTCATGAAACCGGCGACCGTCGAAGAGAACCGGATGCGTCTCGCTTTCTATCATCCACCCTCCTCCTCCTTCATCGAGGCCTATCACACCCTCCGGACGAACCTGAGGATCCCTCTGGAGCGGGCGCAGAACAAACCGGGGGCCGCCATCGCCTTCACGTCGGCCGGCGTCTCGGAGGGAAAAACGCTGACCGCGGTGAACTTCGCGCTGACCGCCGCCCAAGGCGGTCTCAAGACGATGTTGATCGAAGCGGACACACGGCGACCCACCGCCCATAAACTCCTGGGGGTCACGCGGGAACCCGGCCTCACGGACTGTGTCCTCGGCAACGCGAACTGGCAGATGTCCCGCGGGACGACCGATTTCCTCCTCGGCGACCTGGACATCGACAAGATTCTGAAGAGCCCCGGGATCGAGAATTTCCGTTTCCTTCCCTGCGGACGCAGCCCGCTCAATCCGGCCGACGTCCTCGGGTCCCCCAAGATGACCACCCTCCTCCAGGACCTTCGGAAGAATTTCGATCTCATCGTCCTCGATTGTCCGCCGGTCATGCTTTTCGCCGACACGCTCCTGATCGGGCCCAAGATGAACGGGGTGATCCTGGTCTACCAGGCCGGCCGCACGGCGCGCGGCGCCCTCAAACGAGCCAAGGACCAACTGCTCAACGTGAAATCAAGTGTGATCGGCGTCATCCTGAACAACCTTCACTCGGCCGAGATGGAACCTCATTACGGCAGTTACTATTACAACTACAAGTATTACTCTCACGAATCGGAAGACGCCTCCAAAGTCTGACTCATCCCCCATGGCCTCTGTCGCGATTCTGATCATCACGCGAAACCGCTGCCGTTCCCTGATGAGATGCCTCGAATCGCTCGCCCTCCAAACACACCCGAAGAGCTCCATGTCCCTGTGGATCCTCGATGACGCCGGGGAAGACGACACGGTCCGGACCGTCGAGGATCATTTCAGGAAAGAACAAACCGCCGGTTGGGCTTCTCTCCATCTGCATCGCAACGAATCCAGGTCGGACACCGCCTTCTCCCGGCACCGGCTGGAGATGCTCGCCCGGCAGGAAAACCCCGATTCACTGCTGGTCCTCGACGACGACGTGACCCTCGACCCCGCCGTGATCTCGTCCCTGACCGGTTACCTGGACATCCATCCGGACGCGGCGGCGGTGGGACCGAGGATCCTCTTCGCGGACCGGCCCGAGACCGATTGTCACCGCCCCAACTTCGTCCACCCGTGGACCGCCCGTTATTCCGAACTCGCGACCGACCGCACGGTCGACTGCGACTGGCTCATCAGCGCCTGTTGCCTCTTCCGGAGCGCGGACCTCTATGCCGCCGGCGGCTTCGACCCCTCGTTCGTCACGGCTCACGAGGAAGTGGACCTCTGCCTCCGCCTCCGGCGGGCCGGTCGGCGGATTGTCTATCATCCCGAGACGCGCGTCTGGCACGACGTCCGGCTGTCCACCCCGAAACAGGAACGTCTCTATTATCTCTATCGCAACCGGTTTCTGGTGATCCAAAAGAACTTCCGCGGGATCCGTCGGCTCACGGCCGTCTTGTTCGGTCTGACCTTCTCATCCACCAAAGCCGTCTGGGACGCGTTCCGCCGGAACGCGTCCTCCTCTGTCGAACTCCGGCTCATCCTCCGGGCCTTTCAGGACGGACTCCTGAGCCGATGGGGAACCCTCTCCTGAAAAAATGAAAACCACGGATAAAGACGTCTCATCTTGTGAAAAGGAGCCGCACCCCATGGGAGACTATCAACAGCTGATCTCATCCTATCCCGCCGAAAAGAGAGCCTGGGATCGCACCTACCCATGGATCTCCGGGGTCGCCCGACCTCTCTCGTTCCCATTGTCCTGGCTCTTCCGCAAGGCCGGTCTGAGAGCCGACCACGTCACTTTGATGACCGCGATCCTCGGAGTCCTTTCCATGGCGGGACTCTCCACGGGACACCCCTCCCTGATGATCGTCGGAGGCGGTTGCCTCCTGGCCTACAACATCCTGGATTGCGTCGATGGGAATCTGGCGAGGGCTTGGCCCGTCCCCGGCGCCCCCGTGGGGAAATTCTGGGATCAGCTCGTCGGGAATTTTTACGGCTTGTCCTATCTTTTCCTGGGCATCGGCCTCGGCGAACGTTCTTCGCTCGTGATGGGGGCCCTCGTCACCGCCGAAAAACTCCTCATCCACTCCATCCGGAACATCTTCTGGTCCGTGCTCGGACCAAGGTGGGAACAGGAGAAGACCGACAGCGGCCGCTCCACGATCAGTCACGCCGGACGGTGGTACTATGCGGTCTTCTACAACCTCGTCGACCTTCAGGCCCACACGGTCCTCCTGCCCGTCTGCCTTCTCTTCGGGCTCGGCCCCCTGTTCCTCGCCGTCAGTCTGGCCGCCGCGGCGGGGGAACTCGCCATCACCCTGGGCCTCTATCTCCGCCGGAGTTTCCGGCTCCGACGGAACAGCCCGGGCCGATGAAACCCGTCCAAGGGAACGTCCCTTGAGAATCCTCATCCCCACCATCTCCACGCCGAAACACCGGGAAGGCGGGATGGAACGCCATCTCGAACTCCTGGTCCGCCTGCTGAAAAAAATGGGGCATGAACCCCATCTCCTCACAACCTCCTTTCCGTCGGGCTCTTCCTGGGAGGAATGTCCCGTCCACGTCGTCCCGACGCGACCCGCGTTCTTTGGGTATGAATGGTGGGTCAAGAGCCGCGAGAAATTCATCGAGATCCAAAAGACGGTCCCGTTCGATTGTCTCCTGTCTGAAGGAGCCGCCGCCGCACCCCTGCTGAGTTTGAGAGAGCGCCCTCCCGCCGCCGCCTTCCTTCAGGGAGTCGAGGCGGAGAACTATGTCAACCAGTGGGCCGAGGTCAGAACACCCATCGACCTTCTGCGTTATGCGGCGATCAAATCCCCCGAGATCGCGGTCTTCACCGCCGTCGAACACCATCTCTGGAGGCGCGCCGAAACTCTCTGGCCGATCGCCGATCATATCGCCCGGCGTCTGAAAAAACTCCACGGGGCGCATCCTTCTTCCCCCATCGATGTATTCCCGAACTGGATCGACGAGGATTTCCGTCCCGGGCCCGACGCCAGGTCTTCCTGCCGACGGAACTGGGGGATCCCGGAGGGAGAACCCGTCTTTCTGTTCAACGCCGTGTTCAGCCGCCAGAAAGGGGCCCACATCGCACTCCGGGCGTTCGCTTCCCATGCCAGGACCTTCTCCGGTTCCCATCTGGTCATGATCGGGGACGGCGTCGACAAGCAACGGTTGGAATCCGATATTCACCGGATGGGCTTGGCCTCCCGAGTCCGGATGACGGGGCAACGCCCCCACGACGACATCGCGGATCTTCTGTCGGGCGCGGACGTGTTCGTGATGCCCACCCTCCGGATCGAGGGACTCCCGTACACGCTCCTGGAAGCCGGGTGGACCGGTCTTCCGGTCATCGCGACGCCCCGGGGGGGGAATGAAGAGGTCTTGGGGACGGACGCCCTTTTCGTCCCGGTGAACGATGCCGACTCCCTCGCCGAGGCCATGACCCGGCTGGCCCGCTCTCCCGAGGAACGAGCCGCGTTGGCGAACCGATTCAAGGAACGGACCCATCGCCTCTTCAACAGCGCGCTCGCCGAACAAAAATTATCCTCGGGTCTCGACCGGCTGAGACCCCGCTAAGATGGACATCGCCGTCATCATCGTGAATTGGAACACGCGGGAACTCCTCCGGAAATGCCTGGAATCCCTCGGGACGGGGTTGGGGGCGCTCTCCCATGAGGTCTGGGTGATCGACAACGCCTCCACCGATGGGTCGGCCGAGATGGTCCGCGCTGATTTTCCGAACTTCCACTTGGTGGAAAACCGGACGAACGCCGGTTTCGCCAAAGCCAACAACCAGGGGATCTCCTCCTCCGAGGCGGAACACATCCTGCTCCTCAACAGCGACGCCCGACTGACCCCCGGCGCGGCCGACGCGTTGGTCTCCTCCATGAGAGGGAACGGCTCGGTCGGGATGGCGGGACCCCGGCTGATCCTTCCGGACGGGTCCGTCCAACCCTCGACCTATCCCGTTCCCGGCCTTGTCAACGAAACCTTCAAGTTGTTGCGTCTCCACCATGTCTTTCCCGCGCTGGCCGCGCGGCGTCTCCTGGGAGGGTTCTGGGATCATTCCCATTCCCGCTCCGTCGGATTTCTTTCCGGCGCCTGCCTTCTCATCCGGCGGAAAGCGTTCCAAGACGTGGGCCCATTGGATGAGGATTTCTATTTTTACGGCGAGGTCCATGACTGGTGCTGGAGGGCCCGGAAGAAGGGATGGGACATCCGATACGTGGCCGAGGCCTCCGTCCGGCACGACCACGGACAGAGTTCCGAGCAGCGATGGGGGGTCTTTGAACGGAAGCGGCGGGTGGGGGAATCCGCCTTGCGTTTGATCAAAAAACACCGTCCGGCGCCGGCCCGGTGGGCCTGGTATTTCCTCCAATTCCTGTCCGCCTCGGTGTCGCTGATCTTTTCATATCGTCTTTCCCGACAGAAACGGTCGGAGTTGGTCTGGGACTGGGTGTGGTTCCTCCATCGACTGGGTTACTCACGTCTGGTCCATCTCTATGAATCCCGGTTCCTCTCCCTCCCGATCGTCTCCTCCGTCTCCCTTCTGCGGTTCGTCGGGATCGGACGCCCCGGATCGATCGGTTTCTTCAAGGCCTGGGAGGAATCGGGGACCGTCGCCGACACGCTCCTCCGCCGGTGGGCGGAGGAAAAAGACCGCACCGCGCGGACCGGCCTGTTCGGCTTGTCGGCGGGACGGCTTCTCTACACGATCGTCCGGAGGCTCGCTCCGGAGACCGTCGTCGAGACGGGCGTGGCGAACGGGGCCTCTTCCACGTTCATCCTTTCCGCGCTCGAGAGGAACGGGACGGGTCGTCTCCATTCCATCGACCAACCCGTCGCGGAGGACGGCCTGACCTTCCTTCCCCCGGGAAAAGCGCCGGGATGGCTGGTGCCCGACTCCCTGCGGGCCCGGTGGACGCTGACGTTGGGCGACACTCACCGGGAACTCCCTCCTCTGCTCGAGCGCCTGACTCCGATCGACCTCTTCCTCCATGACAGCGACCATTCCTATGAGACGATGCGGTTCGAATACACCGCGGCCTGGCGGGCTCTCCGCCCGGGCGGATGGCTGATATCCGACGACATCGGTTTCAACGCCCTCTTCGACGAATGGAAACGGGAGACGGGCGCCGCCAGCCATACCTGGGGCGGCCGAATGGGTTTACTCCGAAAACCATGACCTCCTCGACGACGGACCTCCTGAAGAGGAGCTATGGCCTGAGCCTGGCGGGAACGGCCTGCGTGCGGACGGCGGGCTTCGTGTTCAACATCCTGTTGGCACGTTATCTGGGCGCCTCTTCCTTCGGTGAATTCATGATCTATCTGGCCGTCCTGCAGTTCGCGGTGATGCTGTCCGACGCCGGGTTCGGGGCCGGCGCTCTCCGTTTCATGGCTCTTTTCTCGGGGCAAGGGAATACCGTCAAAGAAGCCGATACCTTCCGGTTTTCCGGTCTGGTCATCCTGTCACTTTCTTTCGTCACGGCCCTCCTCCTCTGGTCCCTGAGACATCCTCTGTCCGTTTTGTTCAAGGCGGACAACATCTCCTGGATGATCGAATACACCTTCTTCTTCGTGTCGGTGACGGCGCTCGCCCAATTCCTGATGCAAGCGATGCAAGGCAGCCAGGATTTCCGTCGGATGATCGTCTTCCGGGACATCCTGGAACCGCTGCTCCGGCTGGCGGTCTGCGCGGCCGCGCTGCTCCTCGGATTCCGCCTGGCCGCCGCCCTCGCCTCCTATGTCACCGGACAACTCTTCCTGTGCCTCGCGGCCGCCGTTTTTTTCGCCAAAAAGTGGCGGGGGATCCTTTTCAAAACCACCTTCTCGACGGAGGTCCTCCGGCCCCTCGTCCTGTTCTCCATTCCTCTCTTGCTCACGAACCTGACGAATTATCTGTTCCAGTGGATGGACACCCTCATCCTCGGATCGCTCGTCTCCACCAAGGACGTCGGCATCTACAGTTCAGCCATGAGGTGGGCCTCCCTCGGCGGCACGCCGCTCGCCGCCCTCGCGCCGATCTTCCTGCCGACCATCACCCGCCTCCACGGCGAGGGACGGAGGGAAGAGATCACGTCCCTCTATCGGAAGATCACGGCCGGATTGATCTCCTTCGGGTGGCTTTTCCTTTTCATCGTCACGGCCTATGCCGACGCCCTGATGGGTTTCTTCGGACCCGAATTCCGGGAACAAGGCCGTTACATCCTGCCCCTGCTCTCCCTGGGCGTCTACATCAACGTGGCCACGGGGCCCACGGGGTCGTTCTTCCACATGACGGGCCGTTCCAAACTCATGTTCTACACCGCGCTCTCCCTCATGCCGATCGCCCTGTTCACGAATTATTATCTGATCTCCCGCTGGGGACTCTGGGGAGCCGCCATCGCCTACACTTTCGTCGTCTCCCTTTCCAACATCGTCAACGTGGTCGCTCTCTGGTTCTGCGAGGGGATCACCCCCTATTCCTCCGCGTCCGCCCTCGTCTTCTTGACGGGAGGGGTTTTCTTCGTCGTCACTCTGGCGATCCGGGTCTGGGTCCCGGTTCCCGTCTGGGCGGATGGGCTGATCTGGATGGGGATCTATCCCGCCCTTCTCATTCGATTCAAGATACTCCCCGGACCGGGCGATTGGAAGCGATGGATCCAAGGAACCTGACATGAGGAACGACAAACTGTTGCTGGAATACCTGATGATGCGCTGGTATTACGTCGAAAAGATCATGGCGCGAAGACCGGGACTCGAAAAGATCCTGCGCTTCCGCTTTGGGGGGAGGAAGCCCTTCCTTTCATTGCTCCTCCGTTGCCCCGAACGGATCCGGCGGGCCGTCCTGACGACCGGATGGAACACCAGCGAACGGATCGTGGAGACTCCATGGCTCCACCGCCTCCTCGGAAAAATCGACGGACTGCGGACGATCCTGGACGTGGGATGCGCCGACGACCGCTCTTCTCAGGAACTCGCACAGATGGGATTCCTGGTGTTCGGACTCGACCGTCGACGACATCCGATGACCCATCCCTGTTTCCATCAGTCGACCGGGGACGCCGGCGCTCTTCCGTTCCGATCGGACGTGTTCGATGCGGCGGTGTCCATCTCCGCGATCGAACACGTCGGATTGTCCAGCTACGGCACACCCGTCTTCGCCGCGGGCGACCGCCTCGCCCTCTCCGAGATCCGCCGTTGTCTGAAACCGGGCGGTTTCCTCTATCTCACCGTCCCCGTCGGGCATGAGAACACGCTCTGGTACCGGATCTACGGCCCCGACGCCGTCCGACGACTGCTGTCTGATTTCGAACTCTTGGAAGCCCACTTCTACGAACGGCGGGACGGGAAAGATTGGATCCCGCGCACCGAAGACCAGATGAACAATGTCGTGTCGACTCTCGAGACGGGCACCAACGGCGTCGGGATCTATTTCTGCCGGAAACGCCGTCCCTGACGCATGAGACCACTGCGGATCTGCCTGATCACCCCCTATGCGTCCCAACCGGACGGAGGGGGGATCTCGACCCACGTGGGACACGTCTGCCGGGCCTTGAGTTCGAACGGTCACGACGTCACCCTCATCACCGGGATCAAAAACGCCGGTTCCCGAAACCCCGACCTTCCGGGCCGGATCCACGCCGTCACATCGGCCCCGGGCGACACATTCTCTCCTCTTTTTTGGAAACAGAGCGTCGGGATATTCGAGACGCTCCATTCGGAGAAACCCTTCGATGCCGTCCTTTCCGAAGGGTCGTCCGCCCAGGGACTGCTTCTGTTCAAACAACGGCCTCCCCTGGCGGCCCTCGTCCACCAGTTCAAACCGCTGCACCTCTTCAATAATGCCCTGGAGATCGACGGCCTTCGTCCCCTGGCGAGCTTCCTGCTCCGCACCGCTCCTCGCATTCTCCGCGATGGGCTAGTCCACGAGCGACCGTTCTTCAGACAGTCCGACATGATCCTGTGCGGAGCGGAGCATATCCGCCGGAGGCTCACGTCCCTCTACGGATTGGATGGAGACCGACTCCGGGTGATCCCCAACGCCGTCGACACGGACCTCTTCCGGCCCGACGTCGCTCTCAGAAAAAGGGGGAGAGACTCCCTGAACATTCCCGACGGCAGTTTCGTGGCCTTGTCCCTGGGACGCTTCCAAAAGACGAAAGGGATGGACATCGCCGTGAGTTCCTTCGCCTCCGCCTTCAAGGGAAGAAGAGATGTTTTTCTCGTGTTGGCCGGCGGCGGGGACGAGGGAGTCAAGGAATATTGCCGCCGAAGGGCCCAAGAACTCGGCGTGACGGACCGAACCCTCTTCCCGGGAACGATCTCCCCGGAGGGACTCCCGTCCCTCTACAACGCGGCGGACGTTTTTCTGATGCCGTCGGTGTTGATCGAAGTGCTTTCCTACTCCGTCCTGGAAGCCATGTCCTGCGGGGTCCCGGTCATCGCCACCGACCGGGAAGGGAACCGGGAGGCCGTCGGAGATGCCGGCGCCCTGTTCCGTCCGTGGGACGTCGACGGCGGCGCGAAGGCCCTTTCACTCTACGAGCAGGATGCGGAACTCCGGCGGAAACACGGGGACCACGCGCGACGACGGATCCTGGACCGTTTCGATGCCCGTCGCTTCGGCCGATCCTACGACGAGGCCGTCCGCTCGCTGGCTGACGGGAATCGGTGACCCATGTCCGCCCCTCTCGCCGGATCCGATGACATCTCCGACAGGTCGTTCCACCTTCTTCTCGGGTTGTCGGTCGCCCTCGGGTTCCTCCTCCGGAGCGCCTTTTTCGTCGGATTCTATGGTTACGACGATTTCGCCTATGCCCACACCGCCATCAACCTCCTCCACGGAGATTTCCATCTTTTAACGGAGAGCCCCCGCTACGTCTGGCGTTTCTTCGTGACGGTCCCCACGGCCCTCTCCTATCGGCTCTTCGGGATCAATCAATTCTCATCCGTCCTCTTCCCGTTCCTCTGCTCCCTGGGGAACATCGTCCTGATCGGTCTCATCGGGAAAAACCTGTTCCACCGTCGAGCCGGCGCGATGGCTTCATTCCTCTGCGCCTTCTTCCCCATGAACGTGCTCTACGGCACGATGCTGTTCCCCGAGGAGACGTTCTCGTTCTTCACCGGACTGGCCGTCTGGCTCTTCCTCTCGTCCGAAGGGGGCAGTCTCTCCCCGCGCGCCGGACAGTGGTTGACGGGCCTGGCCGTCGTCCTGTCCTACCTGTCGCGGGAGACGGGGCTCTTCCTCCTGCCTCTCTTTTGGGTATTTCTTCGACGGAAGTTCTCGCGAGAACACGTCCGACTCGCTCTCCCCGCCGTGATCTATCTGTTGGTGGAATCCTTCGTCGCCTATCACACCACCGGGGATTTCTTCCATCACTATCACGCCGCACAGGCCGACTGCGCCCAGCAAGCCCTGATCGGACTTAACCAACACGGCTTCTTCACCTATCTCGGCGCCGTGTTCGGCGGGAACCTCTACGGGTTGTCCCATTTCGGTTTCTTCTATTTTGTCTTCGCCGCCGCTCTCGTCTTTTTCGCGCGAACCGGGCGTCTCCGCGAGATCGGGTTCCCGTTGGTCTGGTTCCTCGTGTTCGCCTCCTACTATCAATTCGGGGTCGTCGGCTTTTCTCCGTTCCTGCCCGTCCCGAAGATGTTCCGTTACCTCTGCATCCTGACGTTTCCCGTCCTTCTGATGAGTTCCGCCTTCCTCACGTCCCCCGACGTCCGCCAGAAGTCCCGCGGAACCGCTCCCGGAATACTCCTCTTTCTCTTCCTCACGTCCCTCACCGGGACCTTCCTCGCTTCCCGCAAACATCGCGCCTATTTTTCACTGGAAGGAGGACCGGCGAAATACGGAAGTTTCGCCGAAGCGATCGAAAGGCGGTCCCCGGAGATCGTCGGCGTCCCGAACCTGTCTTGGAAATACCGGATGAAATATTTTCTGGCCCGGCGGGGGGAAGAGACCGGACGGATCCCGGTCGTCGTGGTCCGCATCCCCGCCGACCTTTCCGGCCGGGACGGGGTGCTCCTGGTCACGAACACTCCGTCTCCCGCGAACGACTTTTCTTTTTGTAAAATCATCCTTCGACACCAGCAGGACTTATTATTGGACTGCGATACGACGCAAGACCCGACATGAATCCTCCTCGTCCGATCCATATCGTCCAAGTCTCCGGCAGCGCCCAATGGGCGGGGGGAGAAGTCCACCTGATCCAGCTCATGGACACCCTGAGGCGGCGCGGATTCGTGTTCCACGTCGTCTGCCCGGAACCGGGACCGTTCATCCAACGTCTGATCGACAAAGGGATCGATTGCGAGATGATCCCCATCTCTCCCTTGGGGCACCCCGGCCCCATCCGAAAACTGGCCGACCGGATCCGGCGATGGAACGCCTCTCTGGTCCAGTCGCACGGAGCGCGCTCCAACTTCTACACGCGACTGGCCGCGCGACTGGCCGGCGTCCCCTGCCTTTCCACCGTCCACAACGCCCTGCAAGATTATCCCATCTCGGCCTGGAAACGGGGATTATACATGCTGATGGACCGGGCGACCGCCGCTCTGTCCACCCGCACCGTCTGCGTCGCACGCAGCCTGCAGGAAGAACTCCTGGAACGGATCCCGTCCCTAGCGCCGACAACGACGGTCATCTACAACGGCGTCGACACCGAACGGTTCAATCCGGACCATTTCCAGAGGAACCCCATCCGCGAGTCGCTGAAACTGGAGAACAAATGGACCATCGGTCTGGTGGGACGGATCACCCTTCAGAAGGGCCACATCTATCTGCTGGAGGCCCTGCGGACCTATGGACGCTATCTCCCTTCCTTCAAGCTCCTGATCGTCGGAGACGGGCCCCTCCGTTCGCTGCTCGAATACAAAGTCGCTTACCTGGGACTGAGGCAGAACTGCCGTTTTCTGGGCGTGCGCCAAGACATCCCGGAGATCCTCTCCGCGCTCGACCTGGTGGTCTTGCCGTCTCTCTCGGAAGGATTCCCCTACGCCGCCCTGGAATCGATGGCGATGAGGAAACCGGTGATCGCCACCGCCGTCAACGGCGTTCCCGAGATGATCCGTCCGGAAGTGGACGGGATCCTCGTCCCTCCCCGGAACGTCGAACGGCTGGGAGCGGCCCTCATGGATCTGGGACGGCATCCGGAGAAGGCCCGGGCCTTGGCGGAATCCGGCTATGAACGGGTCCGCGCCGATTTTTCACTCTCGACCATGATCGACCAGTGGGAAAAACTCTATCGCGAGGTCTGCGCAAAAAGGCCATGAACGTCCTCATCTTCACGGATGCCATCTTCATCGACCATCGGGGCGGTTCCAGCCGCATCCCGTGGGAATCGGCGCTCTACTTGGCGAAAGCGGGACACCGCGTCTCGATCCTGACCCGCGCCTATGGGTCCAGCGCTCCCTTCGAAGACCATCACGGGATCTTCATCCACCGTTATAAGGCGTCCCCCCGGCAACCCCTCAGATCCCTCTGGCGCGGATGGCTCCGGGCCCGGTCCCTCCGCGGCGACGTCGACGTGATCCACATCCACCATCCCTACGCGGGTCTGATCGCCAACCTGTGTCCCCGTTTCCGTCGGATCCCACAACTCTATTTTTTTCATTCGCCGTGGGCGGAAGAATACAAGATCCGGTGTCAGTTCCACCGGCTCAGCTCTCTGGTCGGCTGCTTCGGAGGCGCCGTCCGATCTTCCATCGAACACGCGGTCCTGCGCCGCGCCGGACGGATCGTGGTCTTGAGCCAATTCATGTCCAACCTCCTGCAAGGCCATCACCGGATCCCGGCGGATCGGATCTCCCGCATCGCGGGATCCCCCGATCCCACGGTCTTCCGCCGGTCCCTGTCCGTGGCCGAGGCCCGGCGACGGCTCGGATACGGAGAATCCCCGGTCATCCTCTTCACCATCAGGAACCTGGAACCCCGCATGGGATTGGAAAACCTGATCGGCGCGATGCCGTTTATCCTGAGCCGGTACCCCGACACGCGGCTCACCATCGGCGGCACCGGGACGCTGGAGCGCTTCCTCCGCAACAACATCGACGCCCTGGCCATCGGAAAAAACGTCACCCTCCTCGGAGCCATCCCGACCGATCAGGCGTTGGCCCTCCACTATCAGGCCGCCGACGCCTTCGTCCTCCCGACACGCCAGCTCGAGGGATTCGGCTTGGTCACCGTCGAGGCGTTGAGTTGCGGATGTCCCGTCATCGCCACCCAGGTGGGCGCGACTCCGGAGATATTGAAACCGCTGGACACCCGTTTCATCATCACGGGGACGTCTCCCCAGGACATCTCCCGCGTCATCCTGGATTTCATCTCTCAACGGTCGGAATGGCCCGCCCTCCGGAAACGCTGCGAGGAATACGCCGCCGCCCGCTTCGGCGACAACCGCTTCCACCGCGATGTGGAAGCCCTGTCGGCCTCCTTCCTGGAGACCGCCCCGGCGAAAGGGGGGGCCTGACCGTGTGCGGCATCGCCGGGATGTGGAACCATCGGGATCCCGCCCTGTTGGAGACGATGACCGAACGGTTGACCCATCGCGGCCCCGACAGCGACGGTTTCTATCACGATGACGTCACCGGGCTCGGAGCCCGACGGCTGGCGGTCCTCGACCTGGAAGGCGGCCAACAACCCGTCTTCAACGAGGACAAATCCGTCGTCGTGGTCTACAACGGCGAGATCTACAATTTCCAATCCCTGCGGGCGGATCTCGAGAAAAAGGGGCATCGATTCCAATCGAAGACGGACACCGAGGTCCTCGTACACCTCTATGAGGAAAAGGGGCCGGACATGGTCCGGGACCTCAACGGGATGTTCGCCTTCGCCCTCTGGGACCGGACCCGTCAGCGGTTGATCATCGCCCGGGACCCGCTCGGCGTCAAACCCCTCTTCTACGCGGAGCGGCCGGAAGGACTTTTCTTCTCTTCGGAGATAAAATCCCTCCTGAAAGTCCCGTTCATCCCGCGCGACATGTCGTATCGCTCCCTCGACCTCTACCTGTCGTACCTCTACATCCCGTCCCCGATGACGATCTACCGGCACATCCGGAAACTGCCGCCGGCCCATCTCCTGGTCTGCGAGAAAGGACGCTGCTCGCTCCGCCGATATTGGGATCTCCCTCGAACGCAGCGCGCCCCGTTGGACGTCTCCCTGGACCGCATCGCCCATCTCCTCGAGCAGGCCGTCCGACGACAATTGGTCAGCGACGTGCCCCTGGGCATCTTCCTTTCGGGCGGGATGGATTCCAGCGCCATCGCGCTCTACGCCGCCCGGCACAGCCCGGGCCGCCTGAACACCTTCACGGTCGGCTACGGAGGATCCGATTCCGATTACAACGAGTTCGAGAAGGCCCGCCTGATCGCCCGGCAGATCGACAGCAACCACCATGAATTCACCCTGACGCCCGACATCACGGACACGGTCCGACGACTGGCGGAGGCGTTCGACGAACCCTTCGCGGATTCTTCGGCGGTGCCGAACTTCCTGATCTCCCGGGAAAGCCGCCAACACGTCACCGTCGCCCTGACGGGGATCGGGGGGGACGAACTCTTCGGAGGCTATCCGCGTTATTGGGGACTCCAATGGGCCGAGCGCATCCACCGCTGGCCCGGGGTTTTCCGACGGACGGCGCCGCTCCTGGCCCGATGGATCCCCGATGCGGGAGGCAGCATCAACTGGCCGGGCCGGATCCGCCGGTTCCTCTCCTCCGCCGACTTGTCTCCATCCCAACAGTACCGCCGCTGGGTCACCATCTTCCACGACGACCTCAAGGAACGGCTCTATTCCGACGCCCTCAAGGACGGACTGAAGAAGGAGATCCTGGAATCCGGCGGGTTCCTCCCCGACGACGGACTCCCCGATGACGCCCGGCTCTCCGACAGGGACCTAAAAACGTATCTTCCGGACGACCTGCTCTGCCTGGCGGACCGCGTGAGCATGTCCCATTCCCTCGAACTGAGGGTCCCCTTCTGCGACCTGGAACTCGTCGACTATCTCAGCGCGATCCCGTTGGACATGAAGATCCGTCACGGGCAGCTCAAATATCTCCTGAAACAGGTCCTGAAATCATCCCTGCCCTCCTCGATCCTCGACCAGACCAAGATGGGATTCATGATGCCGTTGTCCCGATGGATCCGGGAAGAGCTGGCCGACCTCCAGGACGACTGTTTCGATCCGGCCCGGATCGGCCGTCGCGGATTGTTCCGGAAAGGATCCATCGACGAAATCCGGCGGGACCACCGCCAGGGTCGGGTCAATTACGCGGACCATCTCTGGGCCTTGGTGATGTTGGAGATGTGGCAAAGGAAACAGGCATGACGTTCCCGGCCTGCTGGATCTGCGGACACAGAGACCGTGTCTCGCTCCCCATCCCCGGCGCCACCGACGTCCGGCGTTGCCCGCTCTGCGGATTGATCCACCGGTGGCCCCTCTCGGATCCGCGACGGACGGAACAGTCCTTGCAAAGACCCCGCGAATTCATCGTCTCTCGATTGGAAGAACAGCGCACGGGCAAGAAGACCCTTCGCGAGGAAGAACTCCGATGGATCCAACGGCTGTCTCCTCCGGGGAGACTTCTCGATGTGGGATGCGGATACGGCCTCTTCCTCGAACGGGCCCGCCAGAACGGATGGCACGGGACCGGCGTCGAACTCTCTTCGCCGGAATGGCGTTACGCCACGGAACACCTGCACCTCGACGTCCTGAACCAATCGCTGAGCGACGCGCGCTTCGCCGACAATTCGTTCGATGTGGTCACTCTGTGGGAAGTCATCGAACTCCTCCTGGAACCGGAAAAGGTCCTGCGGGAAATCTTGCGGATATTGAAACCGGGAGGGTGGCTGATGCTGCGCACCAACAACATGCGCTTCCACGTCCCCGCCCTTCGCGCCGGCGGCCATCCTCTCCTGCGCCCCCTCCGACTGTCGCCCGGCGTGCTCCATGATTTCGGATACACCCCGGAATCATTGGCCCAAGGGCTCCGCAAGGAACGTTTCGGAAACATCCGGTCCTTCCCGTCTCCCACCACGGAGGGCGATGTCTACCGCACCGGCGGAAGGATGGGAGGGATGCCGGTCCGCGCGGCCAAAACGGTCCTCACGGGCGTCTCCCGGGGACTCTTTCTCCTGTCGGGAGGAAAAACGATCCTCTCGTCCGCTTTCTTCACGGTCGCCCAAAAACCGGACACGCGCCCCACGATCTTCCATCTGATCACCCGTCTCGATGACGGCGGATCGACGGAAAACGTCATCGCCAGCGCCCAGAGGGTCGACCCCCGGCGCTTCCGGAGCCTCCTGGGTTACGGCCCCACGAAAAAAACCCCGGTGCTACATTCCGTACCGACGCTCTTTTTCCCCGACCTCATCCGGGACCTTTCTCTCCGGCGGGACATCCGATCGTTCCGGGACCTCCACACGACCCTCCGGCTCATGAACCCGGACATCGTCCACACCCATTCCTCCAAAGCGGGACTTCTGGGCCGATGGGCCGCCCGACTGGCCGGGTGCCGACGGATCGTCCACACTCCTCACGGGCACGTGTTCTACGGTTATTTCGGATGGATCAAGAACACCGTCTTCCTCCTTCTGGAACGCCTCACCGCCCGGATCACACCACGGCTCATCGCTCTCACGGAGGGGGAGAAGAACGAATCGCTGGCCTTCGGGATCGGGAAAGAGGACCAATGGAGCGTGATCCACAGCGGGGTGGAATGGTCGGAACCCGTGGTCGCCCAGCGCGACGGCAGCCGCCGGAGAGTCCGCGAATCGTTCCACATCCCGGAAGACGCCTGCGTGATCGGCACGGTGGCCCGGTTCGAACCCGTCAAGGGGATCCTCCACCTCGGAGAAGCCATCGAACGGATCTTCAAGATCAAGATGGACGGCTGTGAGAACCTCTACTTTCTCCTTGTCGGCGACGGCAGCGAACGTCTGGCCCTGGAGACGCTCCGGCTCCGGCTCCCGTCGCCGGACCATCTGATCCTGACGGGGCACCAGACGGACCCCTTCGTCTACATGACGGCCATGGACATCTATGTCCAACCCTCCCTCAACGAAGGGATGGGGAAGACGCTGGTGATGGCTCAAGCCATGGGATTGCCCGTCATCGCCTCTCGCGTGGGCGGCATCCCGGACGTCGTCGTCCATGAACAAACGGGGATCCTGATCCCTCCGGCCGACGCACACGCGCTGGCGGTGGAGATCGAAAAACTCTGCCATTCCCCGGCCCTCCGCCGATCCCTCGGCGAGGCCGGCTTCCGCCGGGTGCGGGAGACGTTGGACGGGAAACGGCGTTTCAGCATGGACCGCATGATCTTTCTCCTTGAAACGTGTTACGATGACCTCCTGGAGAAAACCCGGTGACCCGTTCTCTGTTAAAACGCCTGATCGTCCCGGTCGCCGCCGCGCTCCTCGGCGGGTCACCGTCCCTCGTCCGAGCCGACGATCCCTCTCCCCGAAAACCCGACTATCGCCGATACACCGTCGCCATGCACGTCCACAGCCTGATCAGTCCCAACGGCCGGGTGATGCTGAACGCCATCGCCGCCCAAGCCAAGAAGGACCGGATCGACGTCCTGATCCCCACGGACCATTTCCTCATGCGATGGGAATACGGACTCTCCTTTCTCCCGGGGATCCTCAAGGCCACGGTCTACCGCTCCTGCGTCCTCAAGTTCGGCCCGGCACATTACCTCAACCTCATCCGCAAGATCCAGAAAGACGTGCCGGAAGTCCTCATCATCCCCGGATTGGAAGTCGCCCCGACGTACGATTGGCTCGGGCATCCCTTCGAGGGGAATCTCACCTTGTTCGGTTCTCAACGTCACCTGCTGGTCCTGGGCCTGCAAAAAGCGGAGGACTACCTGCGTCTTCCGGTCCGCTCGAACCCTCACGCGGGGGAATTCCGTTGGAGACATCTGGTCCTCCCGGTCCTGCTGGTCCTGGCCGGCCTGGCCCTGATGATCCGATGGCCGGCGGGACTGCTGGTCGTCGTCGCCGGCTCCCTCCTGATCCTGAACGAACGCCCTTTCCGTCGGCTCCCGGAATACTTCTACAACTGGGAGAACAACGGATACCGCGCCGCCCAACACCTCATCGACACCGTCGACAAACAAGGGGGCCTCACCGTCTGGTGCCATCCCGAGGCGCCGAATTGGTCCGAAGCCGTCAGGCTCTACCGGAACATCTTCACCAAGACGGATCCTTATCCGGATTGCGTGCTTCAAACGTCCGACCACACGGGGTTCTCCTATTTTTGGGAAGGGGCCAAGACCATCGGGATCACCGGCGGACTCTGGGACAGAGCGCTCCTGGAACACTGCGCGGGGAGACGGGACCGGCCCGTCTGGGCCTTCGGGGAACTGGACTGGATCGAAGAGAAGCATCTGGACGTCACGCTCGATTCGCTGGTGAACGTCGCCTGGTGCACGGAAAAATCAACGGGCGCCGTCATGGACGCTCTCCGTTCCGGACGCTTCTACGTCTATTTGAGCGACAAGAAGACGGCCCTCACCCTGGCCCGATGGGAACTCTCCGCCGGACGACAGACGGCCCTCTCCGGCGAGACGCTCGACTGGACTCCCGACGCCCGCCTCACGATCCGGATCGACAGCCCCCGGGCGGGAACGCCGGTACACGGGGAAATCATCAAGAACGGCGTCTCCTGGAAAACGTTCGACGGAGAACTTCCGCTCTCCGTCGTCCTGCCCCTGAAGGACCAGCCCGACGCCAAGGATTATTATCGATTCGTCGTCAACGGCGCGGGGACCCTCGTCGGCAACCCCATCTTCATCCGAAAAAACCCGCAGTAGATTTCCTTCCCGCTCCGCCCACACCATGAACCCGATCCGAAAAACCGCTTCGTTCGCCCGGCGCCATAAGAACATCGGGATCTTCGTCCTGGGATTCCTCTTCGACGCGTTCACGACCCGGATCGATTCCTGGATCGATCTGACCATCCAGTTCACCTATCTCTCGGCGCTGACCGTCCTCCTCATCCTTCAATACCGCCATCAACGGGGACGATGGACCCCCTCCGGAAAAGCGGCCCTCCTTTGGCGGTATAACGTCGAAATATTGCATTTCGTGTATGGGGGGTTGCTCAGCGTCTACGTCATCATCTATTTCAAGAGCGGGGCCGGGAACCAGTTATATGTGTTCTTGTCCATGATGGTGGGTCTCTTCATCTTCAACGAGATGCCGCAGATCCGACGGATCAGTTACCGCCTCTATCTGGGTCTGTATTCGTTCGCGCTCTGTTCCTACCTGATCTACCTGGTGCCGATCATCGCCGGCACCCTGGGGACCGGAGTGTTCCTCGTCTCCGTCGGAATCTCCGCCGCGCTGGTGGGCGTTCTGACGGGAACTCTCGTCCGCCGGGAACAGGACCGGCATCGGACCTTCTGGCGTCTCTTCTCTCCGGCCCTCGCCGTCTTCGCGCTCCTGATCTCCCTGTACCACCTCCAGATGATCCCGCCGGTGCCCTTGTCCATCCATGGCGAAGGCCTCTTTCATCACGTGGAAAAGACGGGGGATGGTTATATTCTGCGGAGCCCCAAGCCCGCGTGGCATGAATTTTGGAAAGACGAATCCGATCCGTTCCTCGCCCGTTCCGGAGACGCGGTCTACTACTTCGTCCGCATCTTCGCGCCGCCGCGTTTCAAACACGGCGTCTTCATCCGATGGGCGTATCGGGATCCACGAACCGGGACCTACATCACCAGTGACCGGTTACCGATGGCGGTGGTGGGGGGAAGGGAAAAGGGATTCCGGGGTTACGCTTTCAAGACCAACTATCATCCGGGAGATTGGCGGGTCATCATGGAGACGTCCGATGGCCGGGCGATCGGGATCAAGGATTTCAAGATCATCGCGGACGATTCGACGTCGGACCGTCGCTGGAAAACAAGCCGCAGCTGACATCCCGCGAGGTTCATCGGGAGTTCCATCGGCGCCGGAAGTTCATCATCTGGATGAGGAACAGGACCGGCGTGATCAACACGTTCACGTGAGACCGCCCTCCCAGCCGGGGCCGGTGGGGAACGTCCACCTCGGCCATCACCACGCCCCGTTCCATCGACGAGACCATCAGATTCAGGTTGATCATCCAATCGCGGCTGAACAGGCGCAGTGACTCGTAGACAGACCGCTTCATCAAGACGGGATAGCCGTTCGGATCGGCGGCGGCAACGCGGAACATCATTCCGACCAGGCCCCGGTATGCGGCGGCGAAGATCCGCCGCAGGATCCCATCCCGCCGGCCGATCCTCCTCCCCTTGCACAACCCCGTCTCCGATGACCGCAGGATCCCATAAAGCCCGAGCAACGATTCGGCGGGCACTTCGCCGTCGGAACAGGTGAAACCGACGACCTCCCCGGAGGAGACGGCCCATCCGTCCAGAAGAACCCCTCCGTATCCCTGGTGACGCGGTTGATGGACCACCGTGAGACGGGGATGGGACGACGCCAACTCGTCGAGGATCCGCCCGGAGTCGTCGCGCGAACCGTTATCCACGGCGATCAACTCGTAGGACAGACCCGACCGGTCCAGGCAATCCAGGATCTCGAGGGCGGCGGGACGGATGCAATCCTGCTCGTCATGGACCGGGATCACCACCGACAGATCAACGGCCATGGGGATTCTCCTTCCGGATCCACACCGTGTAATCGCCGACGTCATTCCGCTCGTATCGGTCCGACAGGAGCTCCTCCATGACCGATTTCCGGAAGACATGATTGATCTGATGGACCGTGTGGAGGCCCGTGCCATAGACGACGGCCGCCGGAGAATACCGACGGGTCAGACCGGCCAGCGCCTCGGGATCGTCGCAGACCCGGAAAGTCCATCCGGGGACCAACGGTCGTCCCGCCTCATAGGCGAACTCGGGCAACGACAGGACGTAATCGTCCGGGCGCGTGTTCCTCTGCACGAGAGAGAGGACGTTCTCGTGGTCGCGGATCGGCGTTCCATAAGAGTGATACAGGATGTATTTCCCGGCGAACTGCGCGGCCGTCAGGCCCGCCTGCGAAGAGATCAGCGCCGTCATCAACAACAGCGACACCGACACGCGGCGGAACTTCCACAGCAACAGTCCCAGACAGGGGAAGGCGGCGTAGAGGAACATCTTCATCCCGAACAAGGCCAACGGATCGCCGAGGGAACGCCCCTCGATCAGGGCGTGGCGGAGCGAATAATTGAGCGTGTGGACATAATCCCCGACGAGTCCGCCGTAATAGACCGCGCCGAGAACGCCCAGACACACGAGCGTCTTCCACGGGATATCCCGATCTTCCCGCGTCAATCGGTCCGCCGTTTCGACGGCGAAAAGGATCAGGAACGGGAGGACCGCCGCCTGATATTTCGGGAAGGAACCGACGCCTCCTCCCTGGAAAACCCCGTTATAGACGAGGAACACGATCAGGACCGCGGCGCTCTGAAGGTCGGAGGGCCGGCAACCTCCGTCCGCGAACGCCGACCTGATCCGAAAGAACAATTCCGCGACGGCCAGAAGACAAACGAAAGGCCCGTAATAGACGAACACCCGGGCCGCCGACATGACGGTGTCGGCGAGGTTCATCCGGAAGAGCGACGTGGACGGATTCAACCGGCTCTCCGTCCATAGATATTGAAAGGGGGTCCAGAATATCTCCCGGAGCCCGAGACCCGTCCGGCCGTGGACGAATTGGGAATAGGCCAGCCACCCCAAGAGAGAGACCGACACACCCACCGCGCCGACGATCGCCGTGACGCCGGCGGCCGTCTTGAACCGCAACAGCGCACGCCGCATCGCCCCGGAGGTCCCCGACCCCGACGGAAAGTCACGCCGGCAGAACAGGACCAGTCCGAGAGCCACCGGCAGACACAGCGTGGTCGTCAGTTTGGACCAGAACGCTCCGGCGAGGACCAACCCCAGGATGACGGACGCATTCCGAAACCCCGTCCGCACCTGTCTCATCCAAACCCAAACGAAAGCGACGAAGAGGGAAGGGATCAACGTCGTGTCGGCCGGGCCCTGGTAGAGGGCTCCTTGCAACACCATGGGATTGCTGAGATAGGCCGCCAGCAGGATGAGCGGAGCGAACGGGCCGACGGGGCGATCCTCTTCCCGCCTCACTTCTTTTTGCAACAAGATCAAAAAATATCCCGTCAATAAGGCGACGATCACTCCCGGAAACCGGACCGATCCCGGATGATCCCCGAATATCCACACGCCGGCCGCCGCCAGATATGTCCAGACCGGCGGGTGGGCGAGATAGAGGACAGGGCGGGACGTCGTCTCGTCCATCAGAAGGGAGAGCATCGGATATCCTTCCTGGACCACGCTCCGGGCGGTGGCGGTGATGATCCATTCCCAACCGTCCGCGGGCCTGTTCAGGAACGGGAGGGCGGTGAGGACGAAAGCGAACGCGATCAGGGCATACGCCCAGGACGGCGTGCGGGCGGGAGATTTCTCCGCCGGAACAGGGGGGGTCATCGGGAGGGTTTCTCCGGCGGAGCCGGCTGCATGTAACGGGACACGCTGACCAACCCGACCAGGAACCAGAACGGCTCCATCACGCGGATGATGATGAACGTGTTATTGACGAGGCTCTGCACGAAAATCCCGAAGAACGCGATGAGGAATCCCATGGCCAAACCCTTCAATTCCGGGGTGGTCGTCCGACGGAAAAGATCGAGCGCCTCCGACACGATCCGCTTCATCAGCCAGAGGAAGATGAACAGTCCCACCAACCCCGTCTCATAGATCAACAGGGGGATCTGTCCCTCCACGGCGGGGCGCAGTCCCAGACCGTGACCCGTCAAGGGATGACGGGCCAGATATTCCTTGAACGCGCGTCGCCAGAAGAGGATCCGCGATTCCGCCGATTGTTCCAGCACGATGTTCTGCCCGGCGAACTGCCGCTCCGGACCGCCCATCGGGGTGAAGGTGTACATGACCCGCTCTTGGGCCGTGGCATAGATGTGGGGGAAGATCCTCTTCATGGAGAACATGAGTCCCAACAGAACCACCAACAAGAACCACCGTCTCTTCTTCTCCAGGAACAGCGTCGGCACCAGCATCATCGCCAAAGCGAAATACGACGCGCGGGACTGCGTCAGGAAGAGGAGGGGGATGCTCGAAATCCCGATGACGGCCCGGAAGATCACCGTCGAACCGGAGAATTGTTTGACGATCAATCCCGTCGCCAGTCCGATCACGATCAGCAGATATCCGCCCAGGGACGCCGGTTCCGTCACGCCGGCCTCCACGTCGAAGGGAGCGTAAGGCCGGTCGTTCAGGAAGAGGACCACGTAATACCCGTACAAGAGGACGATGAGCGCCGTGACGAAAAAAGCCTTGAGAAGCCCTCTCACCTGCTCCGGGGTCTCCACCAGGTTGACCGTCAGGACGAAGATCATCAGGTATTCGAGATACTTCAAGCCGTAGAAGAACGAGACCAGGATCGACGCGCCGTCCCGCACGACTCCGATCGTCGTCGAGAACAAGAGGATGACGACATAGGCATAGAGGGGGAGGTTGACGGGAGTCATCTTGAGGAGCGCCACCCTCTTCCGGAACGCCGCGCGGGCGAACCACGTCAAAAATATCAGGATAACCAACAAATCATCGAACCGAACCACCACCGCCCTTTTGGGGATCTGCGCGATCATGATTTCCGGAGACAGCATCATGGAGAACACGAGGACGTAGAGACCGAGGATGGGAGTGGTCAGCGTCAGGAAAACGACGATCAGTATGACGGTGAACCCCAGCAACAGTAAAGCGGACCGGGGCGAGGTGGCGATGACGCGGCCCATCAACGCCGCGCAGACAACGGCAAAAACAGCCAGGAGAGCCGGCCAAGGGGAGGATTTCATGGGTCAATATTATCTAATTTGCGGGTCCTTTTCCCGGTCCCCGGGACGGTTCCGGAAAGATTTTAGCGACGGGAAACGCCGATTTTTGTTATAATGGCCATCAAATTGATAAACAAAAAGATACTATATAGTAACCTTTTGTTGCAAATTGCAACAACGCGCACATGATCGTGGCCGCGCATCAACCCCAGTACCTGCCATGGCTGGGGTATTTCCACAAGATGGCCCACTGCGATCTTTTTCTTTTTTTGGATGATGTCCAGTATAAGAAAAGGGAGTTCCAGAACAGGAACAAAATCAGGATGAAGGATGACACCCTATGGCTGACAGTCCCGGTCTTAACGAAAGGCCATTTCGACCAAAACATCCGCGACGTTTTCACGGAACCGACGACGGATTGGCGGGAGTCCCATTGGAAGAGTCTCTGCCTGTCCTATTCCAGATCCGCCCATTTCCCGCGTTATAAAGAGGCCCTTGAAAAAATATACCGGACGGCCCCCGGCCGACTGATGGACATCAGCATGGACCTCATCCGCTTCCAGTGCGAGGCCTTCGGCATTGAAACGCCGGGCCGGTTTTCCTCGGAGTTCTCCGTCACCTCCTCCAAATCCCAGCGGCTGGTGGACCTGTGCCTGGCCACGAAGGCCGACACCTATCTGTCCGGACAAGGGGCGCGCGACTATCTGGACGAAACGCTGTTCGAATCCGCGGGGATCCGCGTGATCTATCAGGATTTCGTCCACCCGACGTATCCACAAACCCGGCCGGGGTTCCTGTCCCATCTGTGCGCGTTGGACCTCCTGTTCAATTGCGGTCCCGACAGCCGCCGGCACCTGACGGACCGCGCCGCCGCGCGAAAAGGAGACGCGTAACCATGTACGAACAATATTGGGGATTCCAGATCAAACCCTTCGAGAACACCCCCGACCCCCGGTTCCTCTACCACTCCTCCCAGCATGAGGAAGGACTCAACCGCCTGCTCTACGTGGTGCGCGAGGGAAAGGGGGCCGGGCTGATGACCGGCGTCTACGGGTGCGGGAAAACGCTGCTCGGATGGACCCTCATGCGCGAATTGGAACAGGATGTCTACCGGGTCTCCTACGTCACCAACCCCCGCCTCAACGACATCGAACTCCTCCGCATGATCGCCCACGGGCTCGGGCTCAGCGATCCGCCCACGCGCAAAACCGATGTCCTGATCTCCCTGGAAAAAATATTCAACGAGAACCTCCGCGACGGACGGAAGACGGTCGTGGTGATCGACGAAGCCCACGCCATCGAAGACCCTCAGATCTTCGAGGAACTGCGGCTCCTCCTCAACTTCCAGACCGAGAACAAGTTCCTCCTGACGCTCCTCCTGATGGGACAGCCGGAACTGCGGCCCAAGGTGGACAACAACAAACAGCTCTCCCAGCGCCTGGCGATGCGCTACCATCTGGGCCCCCTGTCCCCGTCGGAGACCTACGAATACATCCGCCACCGCCTCCACGTCGCCGGCGGATCGACGGAACTCTTCACGACCGAAGCCTGCCAGATCGTCCATGAACGCTCCGGCGGGATCCCCCGGAGGATCAACCACATTTGCGATATCAGCCTGCTGAACGGATACGGAAAGAACGCGCAGACCGTGGATGCCGCCATCGCCCGGGATGCCATCGACAGCATCGGAGGTGTCACATGAACATCCTGGCCATCGGTCCCCATCCGGACGACATGGAATACGGCTGCGGCGGAACTCTGCTCAAAATGTCCAAGAGCGGGGTCCGGATCCACCTGCTCGTCTTGACCCACGGCGACATGGGCGGACGCCCCACCATCCGGCAGAAGGAGCAGGAATCCTCGGCGCGGCTGTTGCGCGCGGAATTGCATTGGGGCCACTGGAAAGACACCGAACTCCCGCTGACCAAGGACCTGATCCATTTCATCGAGAAGACCATCCGCGACACGCGGCCCGACATCATCTTCTCGCCGTTCCACAACGACACGCATCAAGACCACCGGACGGCCTCCCAGGCCACCCTCACGGCCACCCGCTACCATCGGAACGTCCTCTTCTACGAAGTGCCGACCAGCGTCGACTTCCACCCCAACGTCTTCGTCGACATCGGGCAGGTCCTCGAAAAGAAGTTCTCCCTGTTGAAGGCCCACAAATCGCAGGTCTACCAGACCCGCGTGGCGGACCTCTCCATCCTCGAGAACGCCCGGTCCGTCGCCATCTTCCGCGGATTTCAGAACCGCGTCAAATACGCGGAGGGGTTCGTCCCGCTCCGGCTCAGCCTCGATTGCCGATCGTGATCCTCGCCCGATGAACCGGCTTTACCGCCCCATCCATCTCTGGCTGTTGACGGGACTCATCCTTTTCCTGATCCCGCCGGGATGGGTGTCGGCCTGGGCCTGGCAATACGGCCTCCGGTGGGCGTTCGTGCTGGCCATCGCCTTGTTCATGACGTCCCTCTTCACGCCGCTGTGCATCCACTACGCCTTCCGTCTCAACGTGCTGGACATCCCCAACGACCGGAAGATGCATTCCCACCCAATCCCCCGGATGGGGGGGCTCGCGATCTATCTGGCGCTCCTCCTGACCACCGTCAGAAATTTCCAGTTCTCCCGGGAGGTCTCCGGCTTGATGGCGGCCGTCACGGTCATCTTCGTGGTCAGCCTCATCGACGACATCCGGGGCTTGTCCGCCTTCTCGCGCCTGGCCGCCCAACTGGTCGCCGCCGGAATACTCCTGTCCTCGGGAGTCCGGATCAATTTCATCCCCGCGATGCCCGGGGAAGCCCTGATCGAGATGGCGATCACGGTGGTCTGGCTGGTGGGGATCACCAACGCGTTCAACTTCCTCGACGGGGTGGACGGGCTCGCCGGCGGGATGGGTGTCGTCTGCGCGTCGCTCTTCTTCGTCATCGCCTGGGAGACGCGCCAGAGTTACATCTCCTACTTCATGGCCGCCCTGACGGGCGGATGCCTGGGGTTCCTTCCCTACAACTGGCGGCCGGCGCGCATCTTCCTGGGAGATTCCGGGTCCACTCTCATCGGGTTCAGCCTCGCGGGTCTGGCCGTCATCGGGACCTGGGCTGACAACAACCCCGTCGTCGCGCTCTCGACGCCGCTGCTGATCCTCTCCATCCCCATCTTCGACATGATCTACACGACCGTCTCGCGCATCAAGAACGATCAGGTCCATAACGTCCGGGAATGGCTGGAATTCACCGGCAAAGACCATTTCCATCACCGCCTGATGCACCTGGGCCTCGACGAGAAACGCACCGTCGGATTCATCCTCATCGTGAACCTGTGCCTGGGTCTCGGCGCCGTCGTCATCCGGAACACCGCCAACCCGCTGGGTGCCGGACTGCTCCTGTTCCAGGCCGTGCTCATCTTCATCATGATCGTCATCCTGATGCTCCTGGGGCGTCAGACGTCCTCGTCCTCATGACCCGGTCCCGTCTTCTCGCCTCCCTCCTGTCTCTTTCCCTCGCCGCGCCGCTGGCCGCCGCGACCCTGCCGGCCGGCAATCCCGCCGACAAAGAGGGCTTGAGGACGTATACCTTCCAATTCACCCCAAAGAAGGCCCAGAGGAGCCTCGAGGATTTCCTGAAGTTCCTGAAGCGGCACGCGCCGGGGAAAGAAGGGATCCACGCCCAATACCTGGTGGCCGACCTCTACATGGAGAAGGGCGACTACAAACGGGCGGCGGAGATATTCCAGATCATCGCGGCCGTCCCGCTCGACGACGAATTTTTCAACATCAGCATCCTCCAGAAACTCGCCGACTGCTACTTCCAGCTGGGGTTCTATAAGCAGGCCTTCGAGGCCTATTCCATCGTCGGGAAAAGCACCCTCAGCGCCCTCATCCCGGAAGCCCTCCTGGGGATGACGGTGTCGGACCTGGCCCAGAACAACCGCGAGGAAGCCCTCACGCGGATGCAGGAGCTGACCGCCTTCTATCCCGCCTATGAGACCGACCCCGACGTCATGCTCCCTCTCGGGCTCGTCCTCTGGGAGAACAAGAAGTTCGACGAGGCCCTGGCCTATTTCCTCCGCAACCCCGACGATCCGGCCTGCCTGTATTTCGCGGGACTCTGCCAGCGGGAGATCAAGAAACCCGTGGAGGCCCTCTCCACCTTCAAGAAGATCGTGCAGGGCCATCCCAAGACCGTCTGGGGGGAACGCGCCCGGTTCGAACTGGGAGAGACGTTCTATCAGGAGAAGGACCTAAACCTCTCCGGCGAGACCTTCGACGGCATCCTCCGGGACAAGCCGGCGCCCTCCTGGCACACCCTCGCCTCCTACCGGCTGGCGTGCACCGATTTCCGACGGAACCGATTCAAGGAGACGGAGAAACGTCTTCGGTCCCTGCGCCGCGTCAACCGCAACCATGCCCTGGCGCCGTCGTTCACCTACGTCCTCTCGGAGAGTTTGGCGGAACAGAAAAAACTCCACCCGCTGGTGAAACTCCTCCACGCGGAGATCCGCTCCAAACGAAAAACGCCGGACACTCTGTTCCGCTACACCTGGGCGCTGACGGCCGTCGAGGAATACAAGGAGGCCGTGCGCCAGACCAACGAACTCCTGAAGAATTCCTGGGACCCCGAACTCACCCCCAAGACGCTCCTCATCCAGGGATACGCCTACCAGAAGATGAACCAATATCCGGAAGCCGTGTCGAGCTATCAGCTCGTCGTCGACAATTTCCCGAAATCCATCTACGCCGCCAAAGCGCTCCAGCTGACGGCCATCGCCTATTTCCGGTCCCGGCAGTACATCCCGGTGGTCACCCAGGTCAACCACCAGTGGGAGACGCTGGCGCCGGAGATCCGGAAGAAACATCCCGATGTCCTCTACTGGATCGCGGAATCCCATCTGAACCTGGAGAACGGGAAGGAGGCCCGCTCGTTCTATCAGAAGTTCCTGGACCTCGCCAAGCCGACGGACCCGCTGGTGTCCCAGGCGCTGATCGGACAAGCCGTCTCCTACGCCGTCGACAAGGATTTCAACACGGCCATCGTGACCCTTCAGAGGACCTACCAGGCCGCCCAGGAAAAGGCGGACGCCGTCGCCATGGGAGACATCATGGTCGAGATGGGGAACGTCTACTTCAATTCCCGCGACTACGAGAACGCCGCCGCGTCCTATCGGAGCTTCCAACAGATCGCCCCCCAACACGTCAAAGTCCCCTTCGCCCTCTATCAGGAAGGGCTCTCGCTCTACCGGGCGGAATATTACACCGACGCCGTCGCCGCCTGGCAAAAACTGGTCAAGGAACACCGGAAAGACCCGAAATCGCCGGAGACCCTCCTGAAGATCGCCAAGACGCAGTTCGACCTGGGACAGTCCACCGAAGCGATCCGATCCTACCAAACGATCCTCGACGACTATTCGAAATCGGGGAACGTGAAAGAGGCGCGGCTCCAGATCGGCCAGGTCTATTACAACACCGCCAATTACGCGCTGGCCATCAAACATTTCACGGACTTCCTCTCCCGGTATCCCAACGACCCGGAGACGCCCAACGTGCTCTCCCTGTTGCAGACCTGCTATTACCGGGCGAACAAGACGCCCGAGGAGATCCAGAAGCTCACGCAGAAACAGCCCAAGAGCGCGATCCTGGCGGACATCTATTGGGAAGAGGGGGCGAAGGCCTACAACAACAAGGATTACGTCCGCGCCCGGTCTTATTTCGACAAGATCATGTTCGAGTTCCCGTCCTCGAGCCTCGCCCCTCAGGCGGCCTTCTACCGGGCGGAATCTTTCTATCAACAGGAGAAGTTCGTGGAGGCCACCCCGGCCTACATGAACTTCATCCAATATTTTCCGACGGACTCGCAGGTCGGCGTGGCCAAGTTCCACCTCTCCGTCAGCTACTTCAACCAGAACGAGTTCCTGAAGAGCGCCGAAGCGTTCGATGATTTCGTCACCGCCTTCCCCGACGACCCCATGGCCAAGAACGCCGCCCTGAACGTCGCGCTGTGCTACACGAAGATCCAGGAAACGGACAAAGCCATCGACGCCTACCGCTATTACATCCAGAACTACGCCGACGCGGCGGAGGTGGGGGGGATCTACCTCCAGATGGGGGCCCTGTTCGAAAAAGTAGGGCAGGACGACAAGGCCATCCATGTGTATCGGGAGGTCACCTCCAATCTCACGGAATATCCGGAGGCCCTGTTCGGCGTGGCGCGGTGCTTCCGGAAGCTCAACCGGCTCGACGAAGAACGGGCCGCCTATGAACAGTTCAGAGACGTCCAGCCCAAGAACAATCCCTACCGGCTCGGCGGACTGCTCCAACTGGCTGAGATCTACATCATCGAGAACAAACTCGACGCGGCCAGGGCCACCTACCAGGACGTCCTCAAGAGCAATCCGGACGAACAGAGCGCCGCCACGGCCCAACAACGACTTCAACTACTTCAAGGAGGAAACCCGTAATGCATGATTTAACGTTCGTGGAACTGATGAAGATCAGTCTGGTGATGCCCGTGCTGCTCGTCCTGTCCATCCTGCTGGTCGCTGTTTTTCTGGAGCGGATCATTTTCTATTTCCGGATGGCCTCGGTGGACGTGAAGATGTTCCAAAAGGTGAAGGCCCTGGCCCTCGACGGAAAACACAAGGAGGCGCGGGAGCTTTGCGCCCAGCACACGGGGCTGATCGCCGAAGCCATGGAATCGGTGATGTCGGCGGCCGGAAAGAAGAGGGACGACCTGGAGAGCATCCTGACCCTCCACTACCAACGGATCCAGACCCTCCTGGCCCGGCGGCTGGGCCTCTTCGGCACGTTGAGTTTCATCTCGCCGTTGCTGGGTCTCCTCGGGACGGTCCTCGGTGTCATGCGCGCCTTCCGCGACCTGGCCCTCTCGGGCTCCGGCGGTCCCACCATCGTCGCGGCTGGCATCTCGGAAGCGCTCATCGCCACCGCCGCCGGCATCGCCGTCGCCGTCAGCGCGGCCATCCTCTACAACTACTTCAACTTCAAGATGAGGCACGTGCTGAACAGCTTGAACCTGTTCGGACAGGAGATCATGATCATCCTCACGACAGGGAAGGACATCTGACCCCGACGGAAAAGGAACATCGCCCATGGAAAACCCTCTCAACAACGAAGACGACCTGGACGAGACCCAGAAGATCAACATCGTCCCCCTGGCGGACGTGACGCTGGTGCTGTTGATCGTGCTCATGGTTCTCTCCCCCATGATCTCCAACTCCATGATCAACGTATCCACCCCCCAGATCAAGGCCGACAAGAACATCGAACAGCCGAAGGAGGAGCCGGCGAAGAAACCCCCGGAACCCCTGATCATCTCCGTCACGAACGGCGGCTACACGCTCAACAACGTCCCGGTGCGGGATGAAGCCCAGCTCATGGAGGCCCTGCGCGCAAGGCTTTCCGACGATCCGGACCGACCCGTCCTGGTCAGCGCCGATCCGGACATCAAGGTGGGCGCCGTCGTGCACATCCTCGACACGGCCAAACAGAACGGCGCGCAGAAAGTATCCCTGCTCAAGAAAGCGGCCTCCCCGACGGAGACCGACGAATGAAGACCAACCGCTCCTTCAGCGACACGCCCATCTCCGGCGTCAACATCGTCCCGGTGATCGACCTCTGCCTGGTGATGCTCATCATCCTGATGGTCATGTCGCCTCTCATGAACACGCCGAACCTTCCCGTCAAACTCCCCGAGGCGCGCACGAAGGAGACCCAGGGACAGAGCATCACCATCTCCTACATGCCCGACGGACGCATGGCCGTCAACACCGAAACCATCGAGAAGGGCGAGTTGCCGAACATTTTAAAGATGCTGCTGAAAGAGCAGGGAGACGACGTGCTCGTCATCATCGGAGCCGACAAGGAAGCCGTGTACGGGGACCTGACGGAACTCCTGAAGATCGTGAAACAGGCGGGGGCCCAGCGGATCGCCCTGGGCACACAGCAGATCAAGGACTGACGATGCGCAACTGGGAACTTCCATACAGCAGGCCGTCCATCCGTTGGGAAGCGATCTTCATGGCCGTCGCGATCCTGATCCACGTGCCTCTGATCACGATCAACATCCGCATGGCCGCCAAGAAACAGAAAGGCAAGGCGTTCGAACGGTTGGTCAACATCGATTTCGTCGAGGAACAGGCCAAGAAACGGCAGAAGGTGATCATCCCGGCTCCGCCGAAGATCGAGCTCCCGAAGATCTTGGAACCGGAAAAGAAAGCAGACAGCATGGTCAACAAGCTCAGCCAGATGTTCCAGCGGACCGCGCCTCCGCCGCCGCCCCCCGTCACCCCCAAACTCTCCGATCAACTGCTCAAGGGGCCGGAGACCGGCAAACTCCAGGAAAAGCTCCTGGCGGACAAATCCATGCAGCAACAGAAACTGCTCCAGGAGAAGGGGGCCTTCCAGGGGAAATCCATGCAACTGTCCGGCGGACCCTCCAGCGACATCAAACTGTCCGGTGGCGCCGCCGCCTCGTTGAAGACCTCGCGCCTGTCTTCCGTCGACGGACCCGCGGGCGGGGGGACTCTGAAGAGCAAAGGCGGTTTCCAGATGGCGAAGGTGGACATGCCGGTCTCCATCGGCGGTGGTTCCGACGGAGGGATAAGGACGGCCAGCACCGGCGGCGGCAACGACGCCAACGTGGTCGTGATCCCCGTCGGCTCCAAGACCATGTCGGACCCCAACGCCATCCTCGCCCCGGCCCGATCGAACAAGGGCGCGCTCCAGATGAAATCTTCCGCGGACAAGCTCCCCGCCGGAGGGCCGGCGCAACCGGCCCTGGCCGGCGCGCAGGCCTCCGCCCCGATCTCCGTGCCGTCGTCCCGGCAGTCCGTCATCGCCGCCCCGGAACCGTCCAAGCCCGCCGAGGAGAAGAAATTCGCCGACAAACAGCGTTCCTCGACGGGAAACGAGGGGGTGCTGGTCTCGGCCACGCCCGCCCCCGCGCCGCCGGTCCTCCCGACACTGCCCAAACGCATCCAGCCCAAGGCGGCTCAAAAACCTCTCTTCTCGATCGTCGGGCCCCTGGCCAACCGCCCCATCAAACACAGGGAACTCCCGGCCTACCCGGAATGGGCCCAGGCGCGCGGCATCGAGGCCTCGGTCGTCCTCCAATTCACGGTGACGCCGGAAGGAGCCGTCAAGGAGAACATCATGGTCATCCGCACCTCCGGTTTCTCCCAGATGGACGAGCTCGCCATCTCGTCCCTGAAAAAATGGCTGTTCGAGCCCCTCCCGTCCGATCAATACCGGGAAGAAGTCGGTTCGATCACCTTCAATTTCGCCGTCAAATGATGACCCTCCGACACCTCCTGCAGCGGTTCTGGCGCGTCACGGCCCCGGCCGTCGTCGGGGGAGGGATCGTCGCCCTGTCGCTGCTCTCCGGGACACCCCTGAGGGCGGCCGACGCCCCGTCCAACACGCCCGACCCGTCGCAGACACAGACCGCTCCGGACGCGCCCGCCGAATCCCTGGACGTCACCATCACCGGACGCGCCAAGGATGACGTGCCCATCCAGAAACTGCCTCCTCCGACGGACCTCCCGCTCCAGGACGTCCTGGCCCTCTCTCCCGAAGGACAGACGGAAACCATCCTCCGCCAACAGGTCCAGCACATGGATTACAACGACAAGATCAAATCCATCGTCACCCTCAGCCGGCAGACGCTCTCCCCGGAGATGACGCGGATCCCGCAAGCCCCCTTCTTCCGGATGACCATCCCGGCCGTCACCGGCTCCGACGTGAAATGGGAGTTCCGCATCGTCAACCAATCCAACGAGACGGTGAAGAGCCTCACGGGCGATGCGGCACCGACGGCGTTCATGGAATGGGACGGTTTCACGAATTCCGAACTCCAGATCCGCGTGGGGCAGGCCTACACCCCCATGATGATCTACATCGACGCGATGGCCCGGACTCAGAAATATTACGGGGACGCCGTCCAGTATGACACCATTCAATACGAACAGGACGGCCTCCTCCACGTGGAGTTCAACAACGACCGCCTCTACGAGAAGGAGTCGGCCGAATTCTCCAAGGACGCGCTCTCCTATCTGGAAGCGGCCCTGGACCTGCTCCGTCTCCGGATGGGCACGCCCTATCGCGTCATCGTCTACGACCCGCCCGCCGCCGCGGCTCTGACGCAGAAACGCCTGGACCTCTGGAAAAAATTCCTGAAGAAACGGCTCCTGATCCGGGACGAAGACATGACCCTGACCACCGAAGCCCCATCCAAACGGGGACGCGTCACCTCCCTCATGATGATCGCCCACCCATGACGAAAAAGACCTTCGCCGGCGCCCTCCTCCTCACGCTCCTCCTCGGGATCGGAGGAGTGCGGCCCGTCCGGGCCGCCGACGTGAACAAACTCACCCAGACGGCCATGAAGTATTACGAGAAGGGCCAATACAACAAGGCCATGAAGACCTTCCTGAAGATCCGCCAGGTCGACCCCAACAACGAGGTGGCCCGGGAATATCTCATGCTGTGCAGCCAGAAGATCGTGGAACAGAAATTGGGGGAAAAGAAAGCAAAGGAAGTCACCCAGGAGATCGGGATGGACAAACAGATCGAACAGATGTCCCCGACGGAAACGCTCCCGCCCGCCGCCGAACAGACGCCGGACATCCTCTCTCAATCGGACACGGCGCCGACGGACTCTCCGGCCGAGATCACGGACCTGGAAGCGCTCTTCCAGTCCGCCAAACCCATGGAGTCGCCGGTCCCCATGCCCCTGGAGGCGGATCCCGCAACCGCCGTCGCGCCCGAAGCGGCCGCCGAACCCGTCATCAAGAATTTCGTCCCGCTCATCCCCGTGCCGCAGATGCCCGACACCGTGCCGCCGCCCGAAAACATCACGGAAGAGGCGGCTTCTCCGACGGAATCCGCCATCTCCCTGGAAGCGCCCGCCGGACAGACCCTGTCCCAACAGCGCGCGATCCTCGCCAAAGAGATGGAACGCCGCCGATTGGGTTCGGAGAACATCGTCGAACTCAACGAACGCCGTGGACGGATCGAGATCATGCTCTACATGAACAGGCTGTTCCTTCCCTTTTCCGACGCCCTCCGCGACGAGTCGTTCGTCATCCTGAACCACGTCTCGTCCCAGCTCCGGCAAAAACCGAAACAGACCGTCGTCCTCAAAGCCATCGATTCCACCACCACCCAAGCGCTCCCGGCCGAGATGAAGAACCTGAACCTGCGCCGGTGCACCGTGGTCTTCTCCTATCTGCTCCAAGAGACGCTCTCCACACCGCGTTGAGGCGCGCTGTTTTTTTCTTGCACGGAAATTTGACAAACAAAAACAAAATGATGTAAAACATCACAAGCATCGGCTCCCATTTTTGCTTCCGATTATTTTTCACACATGCCTGCCGGTGACTTTATAAAACAAGAAAAAGGATTCTTCAGTGAGCGTTCGGTTTCTAAAGACCCCTTTCCATCTTTTATCAAAGACCTCCATCTGCTTATTCCTATTATTATTCCTCTCCCGCGGGACCCTTCTGGCGCGGATCAACCTGCTTGAGCCGTGGACCCA
>Ga0116153_10000315_pt1 | contig 67534 bp, 58 predicted proteins | sample AD_UKC028_MetaG_FD_89896 | JGI IMG/M metagenome (GOLD analysis project Ga0116153, IMG submission 89896) | Active sludge microbial communities of municipal wastewater-treating anaerobic digesters from USA - AD_UKC028_MetaG | ecosystem: Engineered > Bioreactor > Anaerobic > Digestate | place: USA...
CCCTCCCAGATAGAGGGGAACCCCGAACCGGCCCGGAAGGAAGGCGGCGGCCGCGAAGGCGACCCCGGCTGCGCCCACGGCCGGGCCGATCTTGCCCTTCCTTCCGGCGGATCCGGACTTGAGAAGGAATCCGGCCGCCAATCCGCCGACTCCCTCGGCCCCGAACCGGAGGGCTCCCCAGACCCCCACCCAGGCCAGGGGCACACCGTAGCGCTCCAGGGCCCAAAGGCCGTCGAACTCGTCCAGGGTCCCGTAGGCGGCGATGGACAGGCAGGCCGCAGCCAGGAGGAGGGCCAGCCGCCGGTCCCGGAGGGCCCTCCGGAAGGATCCCAGGGTGGCCGCCAAGCCGGTCCCCGGGCTTCTCTCCCCGCCGGCCCCCGCTCCCTCTCCGGTGCCCTCCGGGAACCCCGCGGCCGACGCCCGGGGCGAGAGGTCGGATGCCCTCCGGGTCCGGAGCGAAAGCGCGGACAAGGCGCCTCCGGCCGCCGCCGCCGCGGACAGGGCCAGCGTGAGGCCGGGACTCCCGGCGAAAAGGGGCCCTCCGATGACCAGGGACAGAGCTACGGCGGAAGTAGCCGCGGCGTTCGAGATCCCCGCGGCCTTGTCGTAGGAGGTTTCCCTGCCGCGATCCCGGAGGGCCTCGTAGAGCAGGGCCTGACGGGTTCCCGAACAGAAGGCCTCCTGGGCTCCCCAGAGGGCGAAGCCGACGGCCGCGGCCGTAAAGGACGGCCAGGCCAGCCAGGCGCAGAAGCCCAGGGCTTTCAGGAGCATCCCGACGGCCAGGACTTTCCTCTTGTCCCAGCGGTCCGCCAGGATCCCCGAGGGCAGTTCGAGCACCACTACGGATAGCTCCCAGACCACGAAGAGAAGGGACAGCTCGAGGAAATCGTAGCCCCGTTCCCGGAACAGGATCATGTAGGCGGGATAGATGGGGGCAAGTTCCGACAGGAACGAGAAGAGTACGTTCTTTTTGATTATCGGGAAGATCGAGCGTGCGGAGAAAAACGACATTCCTTACCTCCCTATGGGTTAACGGACGATCCGAGCAGGTACCCGAATCTCAGGGAGGTCCCCGGGCGTGAAAAACGCCTCGATAGCGTCGTCAGGGTCAGTGGCCGGAATAGACCTTGGATCGCATCATATCCTAAAGGTAGCTCGAGATGCCACGGCAGGCAAGACAATCCGCTCCGTCCGGGATTCCGGACCCTTCAGCGCGCCCTCCGCTTGGAGATCACGTCGAAGGCCACGGCCAGAAGAAGGACCATGCCCTTCACGAACTGCTGGATGTCGCTTCCTATGCCGAGGATGGACATCCCGTTGTTGAGGACGCCCATGACGAGGGCGCCGATGATGGCCCCCACGATGGTTCCGATGCCGCCGCTCGCGGATGCCCCGCCGATATAGCAGGCCGCGATGGCGTCCAGCTCGAAGTTCTGGCCCGCCAGGGGGGAGGCCGCGTTGAGACGGGAGGCGACCGCGATTCCGGCCACGGCCGAAAGCATGCCCATGTTGACGTAGGCCAGGAAGAGCACCCTGTTCGTGTCGATCCCCGAAAGCTGGGCGGCCTTCTCGTTTCCGCCCATGGCGTAGAGGTAGCGTCCCGGCACGGTCCGGGTGGTCAGGAAGGAGTAGGCCGCCACGAGGGTCCCTATTACGATGAAGATGACGGGGATGCCCCGGTAGGAGGCGAGCCAGTAGGACGCCAGGGCTATGACGCCGACGGTCAAGGCCAGCTTTGCGGCGAAAAGGGGCAGGGGCAGGCTCTCGTAGCCGTTACGCCGGCGGTAGCCCCGCTGGATGGACTCGGAGAGCACGAAGAGCAGGGCCAAGGCGGCTCCGGCGGCCAGGGCCGTCCAGTTGTAGAGGGATTCCTCCCCCCCGATCAGGTCCGGTACGAAGCCGGAGCTGATCTGCTGGAAGGACTCCGGGAAAGGTCCGATAGTGAGTCCCTTGAGCATGAAGACCGTGAGCCCGCGGAAGGTGAGCATCCCGGCCAGGGTGACGATGAAGGCGGGGATCCGGGCGTAGGCTATCCAGAAGCCTTGCCAGACCCCGATGACCAGCCCCACGGCCAGGACCAGGGCGATCGACGCCCCGACCCCCATGTCCAGGGTGATGATGAAGGTGCCGCTGAGGGCGCCGATGAAGGCGACCACGGAACCCACCGAGAGATCGATGTTCCCCCCCGTGAGGATGCAGAGGGTCATGCCGATGGCCAGAATGAACACGTACGCGTTCTGGAGCACCAGATTGGTCACGTTCATCGGCACCAGGAGAACGCCTCCCGTGGCGACCTGGAAGAACAGCATGATGAAGACGAGGGCTATGAGCATCCCGTACTGCCGTACGTTGTTCCGGAGCAGATCCTTAATGCTTCCCATTTCCGTTCTCCCTGACACTCTGCATGATGCACTTCATGATGCCTTCCTGGGTGGCCTCTTCCCGCGGGAACTCGCCCACGATCCGGCCGTCGTTCATGACGTAGATGCGGTCGCAGATCCCGAGGATCTCCGGAAGCTCGGAGGAGATGAAGAGGACGGACTTGCCCTCGTCGGCCAGCTGGTTGATGATCGAGTAGATCTCGTACTTGGCGCCGACGTCGATCCCCCGGGTGGGCTCGTCCAGGATGAGGACGTCCGGCATGGTGAAGATCCACTTGGAGAGCACGACCTTCTGCTGGTTCCCGCCGGACAGGTCTCCGGCCTTCTGCCGGATGCTCGTGGAGCGGATCTTGAGACGGCTCCGGAAATCCTCGGCCACCTTGGCCTCCCGGTCCCGGTCGATGACGGAGCGCTCGGCCACCTTCCCCAGGCCCGCGATGGTGATGTTCTCGCAGATGTCGCCGATCAGGTTGAGCCCCGCGGTCTTGCGGTCCTCGGTGGCGTAGGATACTCCCTGGTCGATGGTCCTGCGCACGCTCCGGAGCTCGACGGGGCGGCCGTCCTTGAAGGCGCTGCCCGAGACGCGGACGCCGTAGGACCGGCCGAAGAGGCTCATGGCCAGCTCCGTGCGTCCGGCACCCATGAGGCCCGCCAGTCCCACGACCTCGCCCTTCCGCAGGGTGAGGGACGCGTCCTTCACGATCCTCCGATCGGGGGAAAGGGGGCTGTAGACGTTCCAGTCCCGGATCTCGAAAGCCGTCTCGCCGATCCGGGGCTCCCTCCTGGGGAATCGGTCCACGAGGTCCCTTCCCACCATGCCCCGGATGATCCGATCCTCGTCGATGTCGCCCGAGGACGTTTCCAGGGTCTCGATGGTGGCCCCGTCCCGGAGGATGGTGATGGAGTCCGCCACTTCGACGACCTCGCCGAGCTTATGGGATATCAGGATGGAGGTGACGCCCTTGGCCTTGAGGTCGAGCAGGAGCCCGAGCAAGTGCTCCGAGTCGTCCTCGTTCAGGGAGGCCGTGGGCTCGTCCAGGACAAGGAGCTTCACGTTCTTGGAGAGGGCCTTCGCGATCTCCACGAGCTGTTGCTTCCCGACCCCCAGATCCTTCACCGCCGTCCGGGTGCCTTCCTTGAGCCCCACGAGCTCCAGGAGCTTGGCCGCGTCCCGATGGGTCTTGTCCCAGTCGATGACGCCGCCCCGGGAGCGTTCGTTCCGGAGGAAGATGTTCTCCCCCACGGACAGATAGGGGACCAGGGCCAGTTCCTGGTGGATGATGACGATGCCCTTCCGCTCGCTGTCGTGGATGGTCCGGAAGGAGCACTCCTCCCCCTCGAAGACGAGCTGTCCCGAATACGTCCCGTGGGGATATACGCCGCCGAGTACGTTCATGAGGGTGGACTTGCCCGCGCCGTTTTCCCCGACCAGGGCGTGGATCTCCCCCCGACGAACCGAGAGGTTCACGTCGGAAAGGGCCCGGACGCCCGGGAACAGCTTCGTGATGCTCCTCATCTCGAGGATGTTGCCGACCACTGCCGCGTTCTCCTAATCCATATGCGAGCCGCGATTCGGACGCCCGCCGCCATGAGGCGTGCGGGCGTCCGGACCTGGAATGTTGCGCTATTCTACTTGAGATCGGCTTCGGTGTAGTAGCCCGAATCGACCAGGAGGGCCTTGTAGTTGGCCTTGTCCGCGTACACGGGGTCGCAGAGGAAGGACGGTACGACCTTGACGCCGTTGTTGTAGGTTTTGGTGTCGTTCACGGGAACCGTCTTGCCCTGCATGATGGCCTCGACCATCTCCACGACCTTGGCGGCCAGGGTACGGGTGTCCTTGAAGATCGACATGGACTGCTGGCCCGCGATCATCGCCTTGACGTTGGCCTTGTCGCAATCCTGACCCGTGAGGATGGGATAGGGCTTCCGGGCGGTACCGTAGCCGACGTTCTTCAGGGAGGCCACGATGCCGATGGCCAGGCTGTCGTTCGGGGAGAGCACGGCGTCGAGCTTGGTGCTCCCGGCGTACTTGGCGGCGATCAGGTTGTCCATCCGCGCCTGTGCCTTGGCGGACTCCCAACTCTGGATGGCGATTACGGTGAAGTCCTTCTGGCCGGTGGGGATGACGAGCTTCTTGCTGTCCAGGTAGGGACGGAGGATGCTCATGGCCCCGTTGAAGAAGAAGGTCGCGTTGTTGTCGTCCGGGGATCCCGCGAAGAGCTCGATATTGAACGGGCCCTTCCCCTTGTCCAACCCGAGGGCGCTCTCGATGTACTTGCCCTGGATGACCCCCACCTTGAAATTGTCGAAGGTGGCGTAGTAGTCCACGTTCGGGGTGTTCATGATCAGGCGGTCGTAGGCGATGACCTTGATCCCGCCGGCCTGGGCCTTCTTGAGTACGTCCGAGAGAACCGAGCCGTCGATGGACGCGATCACCAGGACCTTGCATCCCTTGGTGATCATGTTCTCCAGCTGCTGGATCTGGGTATTGATATCGTTGTTCGCGTACTGGAGATCGACGCGGTAGCCCTTGGCCTCGAGCTGGGCCTTCATGTTCGCGCCGTCCTGGTTCCATCGCTGGAGCGACTGCGTCGGCATGGCGACGCCGATGAGCATCCCCTGGGCGAACGCGGAAGAGCAGACGACCGCGAGGGCCAGGAGAATCAGGATACCTTTCTTCATCTTGTGTGCCTCCTTGGGATTCGATCGAAGCGCGCTATAGGGTGACGATAGGCGCGTTTCCCCCGGCACACTATGGGAGGGATTGATTTTCCATATCCGAAATTGATATTGATCAGGAGTGGGCGAAGTCCGCCTTCTGAAGGCACCGAGCCCGGTATTCGGTCGGAGAGAACCCGACGACGTTCTTGAAGGCCCGGGAAAATCCGAACTGGTTCTCGTACCCGAGCTTCTCGGAGATCGTCCCGATGCCCAGGTTGGTGCTGGACAGCATGGCCCGAGCCGCCTCGATCTTCAGCCGCGAGTAGTAGCGCATGGGCGGCATACGCATGCGCTGGGCGAAGACCCGGACCAGGTGCTCACGGGACACCCCGAGCCGCCCGGAGAGCGAATCCAGGTCGAGGTTGTCTTCAATGGAAGCCTGCATGATCGCGATCGCCTTCTCCACGTGCGAGTTCTCCGGCGCACCGTAGGAGGATGGGGCCCCGGCCACCAGGCCGTACAGGAAGGACAGGAAGGAATGCCGGCTGGCTTCCACGAGGTCCGCGTGGCCCGAGGAGCTGCGCTCCAGCAGGTCCGCGAAGAAGAACCGGTGGGAGGTGCCGATGTCGACGGGTCGGGCCATGGCGTCCACCGCGCGGTCCAGGAGCCCGAAAAGCTCCTGGTCCCCGGAGGCGCTGAACAGCACGGCGAAATAGGTGATGGGCTTGCGCAGGTTCGTGGCCAGGATCTGGTGCACCGAACCCGGGGGCGTCATGTGCAGGCTTCCGGGCCGGATGGTCCAGGTCCCGGAGCCGTTCCGGAAGCTCCCCTCCCCGGAGATGAAGTAGTGCAGCTCGTACTCTCCCTCCCGGTGGGCATGCCGCCTCCCGTGCCAGGCGATCTGGCGCTCGTCCCGCAGGTGGTATACGAACACGATGTCCTCGAAACGCATCCTGGGCCTCCGCGGGGTTCGTGGTGTTCGGGAATAATATCAATTTCGGATATATTCGGTCAAATCCCGATCTTTACCCTCCCGGGAAGGAGCTCTAGTATCGTTAAGGATTCGCGCACCGCAGCGAGGAGGCAACCGTGAACGACCTATTCCCCTCGATACCGAAAATCCCGTACGAGGGTCCGGATTCCGACCGGGAACTGGCCTTCAAGCACTACGACCCGGCCGCCCGGACTCCGGATTCTCCGGAGCCCGGGACCCTGAAGGAGTGCCTTCGCTTCTCCATGGCCTTCTGGCACTCCATGACCGGCACGGGAAAGGACCCCTTCGGCGACGGGACCCTCCTCCGGCCCTGGGACGGCGTGGACGACGAGATGGAGGTCGCGCGTCTGCGGATGCGTTCCGTGTTCGAGCTCACGGAAAAGCTCTCCATTCCCTTCTTCTGCTTCCACGACCGAGATATCGCCCCCGAGGGGGATACCCTGCGGGAGACGAACCGGAAGCTCGACGAGATCACCGCCCTGACGAAGGACCTCATGCGGACGAGTCCCACCCGGGTGCTCTGGGGCACGGCCAACCTCTTCAACCATCCGCGCTTCCTCCATGGAGCCGCGACGAGCCCGGACCCCAGGGTCTTCGCCTACGCCGCCGCCCAGGTGAAGAAGGCCCTGGAAGTCACTTTGGAACTCGGGGGTCAAAACTATGTCTTCTGGGGCGGCCGCGAGGGCTACGAGACCCTGCTCAACACGGACATGAAGAGAGAGCAGGATCATCTGGCCCGGTTCCTCCACATGGCCGCGGACTACGCCCGGGAGATCGGCTTCGATGGACAGCTTCTCATCGAGCCGAAGCCCAAGGAGCCGACGAAACACCAGTACGACTCGGACGCCGCGGCCTGCTGGGCCTTCCTCCAGGAATACGGCCTGTCCTCCCGCTTCAAGCTCAACATCGAGACGAACCACGCCACACTGGCGGGACACACCATGCAACACGAGCTCCGCTACGCCCGGGAACGGGGGATCCTGGGTTCCATCGACGCCAACCAGGGGGACGAGCTTCTGGGCTGGGATACGGACCAGTTCCCCACGGACCTGTACATGGCGACCCTGGCCATGTACGAGGTGCGGAAGAACGGGGGTCTCCACTCCGGGGGTCTCAACTTCGACGCGAAGGTGCGCAGGGGCAGCCACCGGCCCGAGGATCTCGCGATCGCCCACATAGCCGGGATGGACACCATGGCCCGGGGCTACAAAGCGGCGGGGCGCATGATCGCCGACGGAGCCCTGGACCGCCCCCTGGCGGAGCGCTACGCGCTCTGGGGAAAAGGCGTGGGAGCGGCGGTCGAGGCGGGCCGGGAATCCTTCGGGAGCCTCGAGTCCTTCGCCCTGGATATCGAAGACTTCGATCTCCCTTCGGGCGGCCAGGAGTTCCTGGAGTCCCGGGTGAACCGGTACCTCTGACGGCACGGGCGGGTAGGGAGGATCCATGACGGCTCCGCGTTTGGCGCTCGGCATCGACTCGAGCACCCAGGGCACCGCGGCGGTGCTCATCGACCTCGAGTCCCCGGCCCTGGCCGCGGAGGCCCGGGTCGCCTACCGCGGGGATCCCCGGCTCGCGGGGTTCGGTCTTAAAGGAAACGAGTTCCTCCTTCCGCCCCGGGAGGAGGGAGAAGCGGACCAGCCCGTCGGGCTTTTCCTGGCGGCCTTGGACGCGGTCCTCTCCGACCTTCCCCGGGACCTTCTGTCCCGGGTCGCGGCCGTCGCGGTCTCTGCCCAGCAGCACGGTCAGGTCTGGCTGAATCCCCGGGCGGAGGGCGCCTTCCGGGCCCTGCGTCTCGCGGGGGCCGGAAAGCCCGGGTCCCCGGGCTTGGCCGAACACCTGGCTTCCGCGCTGGCCTCGGGCCGAGCCCCCATCTGGATGAGCTCGAACGCCGCCCGGGAAGCCGGGGAGCTGAGGACGACCGCGGGCGGCGCCGACGCGATGACCGCCCTCTCCGGGTCGGACAGCCCCGTCCGCTTCACCGGGGCCGTCCTGCGCCGGCGGGCCCTGAGGGAACCCCGGACCTACGCCGCCTGCTCCCGGATCCACCTAATCTCCTCCTTCCTGGCCTCGGTGCTCGCCGGACGGCCGGACGCCCCGGCGGACTGGGGCAACGGGGCGGGCACGAGCCTGATGGACTGGGCGGCCAGGCGGTGGAGCCCCGTCCTTCTGGAAGCCGCGGCGGCGGGTCTTCCGGGAGGGGCGGAGGGACTACACGCACGGCTTCCGGCCCTGGCCCATCCCCTGCACGTGGTCGGGACGGCGGCGCGGTACTTCACGGAACGTTTCGGAATTCCGGACGACGCGGTCGTGGCGGCCGGGTCGGGGGACAATCCCCAGACCAAGGTCCTGTCTCCGGGAGGGCTCCTGTCCCTGGGCACCAGCTTCGTCCTGATGTCCGAAGGCGGCCGGCCCCATCCGAGCGCCAACGCGATGTACGACGGCCTCGGCCGTCCCTTCCTCTTCGGCTGCCGGACGAACGGTTCCCTCTCCTGGGAATCGGTGCGGATTTCCCACGGCCTGGCGGGGGACGACTTCTCCGCATCCGAGCGGGCCCTGGCCTCGACGCCCCCCGGATCCGTGCTGAGGATCCTTCAAGGAGAGCCGGAGTCCTTCCCGGAATCCCCGCCCCTGAACCTCGGGGGCCGGAAAGATTTCGCGGAGGATTATTCCGGCGCGGTCGACTCGGCCCTCGGGCTCCTTTGGCTCGGGTCCCGGCCCTTTTCCGGGGACCCGGCGGGCCCCGCCGCGGGAATCGCGGCGGCCGGCGGGGGAGCCGGAAGCGTGGAGGTACTCCGACGGGTGGCCGCGATCTGGGACCGGCCCGTGCGGCGGATCGGCCGGGCGGGCGCCGCGGCGGGCGCCGCCGTGGCCGCGGCCTCGGCCCGGATCTCCTCGGAGGAACGGGAGGAGTTCGCCGCCCGGGTGGCGGCCGTCGTCGCCGACCGGGGCCCTCCGATCCTCCCCGATCCTGCGTATCGGGCGGCCTACCACGGGGAGGAGGGCTACCTTCGGCACCTGGCCCGGTTCTTCGAATCGGCCTCCGGAAGAAGCCTGTAAGGAACCCGCCCCGAAGTCCTCCACACGGCCTCGAGGCCGGCCGCCGCGGATCTCGCCTTCCCGAGCCCGCCCCAGTATATTCTCAGGAGCAGGAGGCACCATGATCGAGACCATCCTGACCCGCCGGAGCGTCCGCTCCTTCCTTCCGGATCCCGTACCGCCCGATTCCCTTGAAGCGCTCCTGAAGGCCGGTTTCCACGCGCCCAGCGCCATGAACCAGCGGCCCTGGCACTTCGTCGTCCTGGAGGGCGAACGGCTCGAAGGTCTCCTCCGGGGATTGGCGAATACGCCGAAAGGAGCGCCCCTCGCCCTGGTCGTCTGCGTGGACGAGAATCTGGAACGCCTGACCCGTGCGGGGGATTCCGACGCCGCCGCGGCCAGCCAGAACATCCTCCTGGCCGCCCATTCCCTGGGCCTGGGAGCCGTCTGGAGCGCCGTGCTGCCCGGGTCCGAAGGGTTCGTCCGCGGCTACCTCGGCCTGCCCGAAAAGATCCGGCCGTTCTCGGTCATCCCCGTCGGCAAGCCGGCCCAGAAGCCGGCCCCGGTGGACCGGTACGACGGGTCCCGGGTCCACAGGAACGGGTGGTGAGAGCTTTTCAGGCTATTCCGAAGCGCGCCTGGGTGCAACCTGTATCGCCCGGATCGGAATTTAGGAGCCGTATCCGCCGGCGACGTAGTACCGATCACGTTTTGCGTTCCGCAGCCGTACACGGCCTCAGGCGGTCTGGGAAGGGGATTCTGTTGCTTTTTCGGCCGTAGGCCGCTGGATCATGTTCTCCATGCTTCGCTTGAGGTGCGCGGCCATGACGGCCCGGGCCCTGTTCTCGTCCCGTGATTTCATGGCTTGTATGATCTCGCCGTGCTCTCCGAAAGAAAGTCGCATATGGTCGATCGGACGAACGACGGTTCCGATCGAAAGACCGTTCCACAGCTGCACCAGGATGTTTTTCAGTTTCTTGTTCCCGGAATGCTCCCAGATGTACATATGCAAGGCCTGGTTGCACATGTTCGCTTTCGCGACATCCTGGTTCTCGATCGCCTTTCTCTGCTCTTCATGGATGTAGTCGAGTTCCGAGAAATCCGTGATCCGGCCGCACGCGCGGGCCGCGGCCTCGCATTCCAGGATGAGCCGCAGCTCGAAATGCTCCCGGATGCTTTCCGTCGAAACGTCCTTGACGATGGCTCCCCGGTTCACCCGAAGCTCCACGAGTCCCTCGCCGGCGAGGATCTGCAGGGCTTCCCGGACGGGCATCCGCGATACGCCCAGCTTCGCGGCTATGGCATCCTGGCCGAGTTCCTCCCCGGGAGCGAAACTGCCGGAAAAAATGGCGTTCCGGATCTCGGAGGCGACCCTCTCGCGGATCGGTAGGATGCTAATTTGCTTCAACATAAGAGGTTATCCTCGCACGTGGAGACTATATCATATATCCTTGATTAAGTAAATCGACCGAGCCGGGCGCGGCGCGGGACCAGGTTCCCGCAGGGAACGGGGATGTTCGCCCGGAAGACGAAAACGCCCTCCGCGACCCGGGAAAACCCGGACACGAAGGGCGTGGTCCTCAGCTAGAACGAGTCGGGAAATCCGGCCGCTTCGCCGCCCCTACTTGGCGGCGAACGCGGAATATCCGGTCCGGATCTCCGGTACCGTATCCAGCGCGACATACTGATCCTTGTCCCGGGAATACGAGGGCCATTTCAGGCCGCCGGGCAGGGAGGGATCCCCGGTACGCGCGAACTGCGCCCAGGTCTGCATCATGAACTCGGACATCGCGTCATCCGCGGGGCCGAAACCGGCGTCCGGGGTGACCGCACCCGCCCGCTTGCCGTAGTCGCCGAAATTCACCGGCGCTATCTTGCGCGGGTTCCCGAAAATGTAGCCGACGTCCAGGGAATGCCAAGCCTTGGCCCCATCCTTCCGCCAATTCTTGGGGAGGTAGGTGAACATGTACGGATAGACCGGCGACTTGAGCATCTTCATCTGGGAAACCACCGTCGATACGCCCTGGATGGCGTAGTCGGGGATGTCGGACTCCGTGAACCCCATCATGAGGGGAATGTCGTTCTGCTTTCCGTCCTTGAAGATCGCGGATACGGCATCCGGAAGGGCCCACCCGTCGATGGTGTGGTCCGCGGAATACTTCTCCTGCAGGCTCGTCACTATGATGTCCTGCCACTTCAGCGCACGCAGTGCGGCCAGGGCTTCCGGCCCGGTGCCGGTCACTCCCAGCTTTTCGGCGAGCGCGAGTCCGATCTTCTCGGCCTCCTTGAGGGGGGTGCCGTCCACGCGGCCGCTCATGATTATGGCCTTGTCGACCAGGCCCTTCGCGAGGGGCGAGGCCACGACCATCGCGGTCTTCGTTCCGCCGCCCGACTGCCCGAAGAGGGTCACGTTCCCGGGATCCCCGCCGAACGCGGCGATGTTGTCTTTGACCCACTTGAGGGCCGCCAGGATGTCGAGGTTTCCGTAATTTCCGGACACGCCCTGCGGGGATTCCGCGGAGAGGGCCGGATGGGCGAGGTAGCCGATCGGCCCGAGCCGGTGGACGACGCTTACCTGGATCACGTTTCCGGCGGCGGGAAGGAAGGGCATGTTGTAGATGTCGCGGCTGCCGGACTGGTTCGTCAAACCGCCTCCGTGGAGCCAGACCATGACGGGAAGTGGCTTGCCGTCCGTCCGGACCGGGACGTGGACGTTCAGGTAGAGGCAGTCCTCGCTCATGAAGGATTCCGGGATCGACCCGTACCGCTCCACGGTCGGGAAGCTCTGGGGCGGCCACTTGGTCAGGCCGGTGCACTCCCGGATGCCCGTCCAGGGCGTTACAGGCTGGGGAGCCTTCCACCGGAGATTCCCGACGGGGGGAGCGGCGTACGGGATGCCGCGGTAACTGATGACTTCCTTCCCGGGTTTTCCGTTGACCACGCCGGATACCCATCCGGACTTGGTGGGAACGGGATCCCGCAGCGGCAGGACCGCAGTCCCGTCTTCCGCCTCCCGGGTCCCGTTCGCGAACGAGAACCCGACGCAGGCGAGCGCCGCCAATGCCAGACAAACGACCCTCTTCATTCGATGCCTCCTTCGATACGTCGCTTCACCTCGGATATGAATACGGCGCCGCAAGCCTCCGGCCGTGCCGGGGCCTTCGACGCCGTTCCCGCTACTGGATGAACCGGACCTTCTCGGAGATCTCCGCCACCAGACGGTCCTTGCGCTCGTTGAACACCGCTTTGTTTTTCTTGAAAAGGTTATTCCCGTGGGCGTCGATCGAGACGATGAGGGGACCGAAGCCCTTGACCCGGTTCACCCAGAGGGATTCGGGCATGCCGAGATCCATCCACTCCACCCGCTCGATCTCCTCCACCTCCGTCGCGGCGAGCACGGCGCAGCCTCCGGGGAACACGCAATGCAGGGCCTTGTAGGTCCGGCAGGCCTCCTCGGTCTCCTCGGCCATGCCCCCCTTCCCGACGATGATCTTGACCCCGGTCTGACGGACGAACTCCTTCTCGAAGCGTTCCATGCGCATGCTGGTCGTGGGCCCGATGGAAACCATCTGGTACTTCCCGTCGGGCAGTTTCTTGACGATGGGGCCCGCGTGGAAGATGGCGAGCCCCTTGAGGTCCACGGGCAGTTCCCTATGGAACTCGATCAGGCGGCGGTGGGCCACGTCCCGGCAGGTCACGAGGATCCCGTCCATGTAGATGACGTCCCCGATCCGGATGTCCTCGAGATCGGAATCGGAAATGGGAGTGCGCAACACCTTGTTCACAGCCGTACTCCTTTGTGCGAGAGGATCTCGTAGCTCAAATCCTTGTCGAGCACGATGGCGCCTCGCCGATGCGCCCAGCAGCCCACGTTGATTCCCACGGAGATCGTGGAGGGATGCCGGGCGGCGCTCTCGATGTGGACGCCCATCACGCTCGAGCTTCCGCTCAAGCCCTGGGGGCCGATTCCGAGCCGATTGAGCCCGTCCTCGAGTAGGCCTTCCATCTCCGCCCCCCGGGGATTCGGGTTATGGGATCCCAGTGGCCTGAGCAAGGCGCGCTTGGACAGGATCGAGGCGTTCTCCACGGAGCCGGCGATGCCGATTCCGATCAGCAGGGGCGGACAGGCGTTGATGCCCCAGTCGACCATCGTGTCGAACACGTACTGGACGATGCCCTCGTATCCGGCCGATGGCATGAGGGTGATGGCGCGGCCGGGCAGACTGCACCCGCCGCCGGCCATGTAGGTCTCCACCTTCACCTTGTCGCTGCCGGGCACGATGTCCCAGTGGACGAAGGGCGCCCTCTCCCCGACATTCGTCCCGTCGTTCTTCTCGTCGAAGATGGCCACCGTATTGTGGCGCAGCGGCGCCTCGGCGGTGGCCCGGACCACGGCTTCCCGCAGGGCTCCGGCGATTTTTCCGAGCCCGGGAAAGTTCTCCCCCGCGCTCACGAAGAAATTGACCACCCCGGTGTCCTGGCAGGACGGCCGGTCCAGACTCGCGGCCAGGTCCTGGTTCCGGCTCATGGAATCGTACACGGATTTGGCCAGGGGCATGTGCTCGGCGGCCTTGAGCTCCGCGAGCTTCTTGACAATGTCGTCCGGAAGGATCTTTCCCGAAACCGCGAGGAACCGGGCAATAATGTCGGTGAATCGTTCGATGTCCATCCTGGTCGCTCCTATCGCGAGGTTTCCTCGCCTATCTCATGAGATTGGGTAGCCACATGGTGATCGCCGGGACGTACGTGAGTACGACCAGGTCCGCGATCAGCACCACCAGGAACGGGACGATCGCCCGGGAAAGACGGGCCATGGAAACCCCCGAGATCGTCGAGGCGACGAACAGGTCCACGCCCACGGGGGGCGTCAGGCAGCCGATCGCGAGGTTGCAGACCACGATGACGCCGAAGAAGACGGGATCGATGCCGAGCTGGATCGCGACGGGAACCAGGATGGGGGCCAGGATCGTGATCGCCGCGGAGGCGTTCAGGAACATCCCGGTGAAGAGCAGGAGGACGTTCACGAGCATAAGGAACACCGTGGGGTTCGAGGAAATGCTCACGAAGAACCGCGCGAAGGCGTCGGGTATCTGCTCCCGGGCGATGAGCCAGCCGAAGAGCCCCGCGGAATTCATGATGAACATGACGACCGCGGTGCTCACGATGGTGCTCTGCATGATCTTCGGGAAGTGGGAGACCTTCAGGTCCTTGTACACGAAGAACCCGATGAGGACGCCGTACAGGGACGCGATCGCCGCGGCTTCGGTGGGAGTGAAGATGCCACCGTAGATGCCGCCCAGGATGATCACCGGCATCAGGATTCCCCAGAGGGCGTCCAGGAAGGACTTGCCGAGTTTCCGCAGACCGCCGAAGGACGATCCTTTATAGCCGTGCCTCCGGGACACGAAATAGACGAGCACGGCCATCGTCGTGCCCATCAGGATGCCCGGGCCGAATCCTCCCAGGAACATGTCCCCGATCGAGACGCCGGCGATCACGCCGTACACCACCATCGGAACGCTCGGAGGGATGATGATGCCCGTCTCTCCGGCCGCCGCGATGATGGCCGCGGAGAAGGACCGGTCGTATCCGCGCTTCTCCATCTCCGGGAACATGACGGATCCCACCGCGGCCGTGGTGGCGGCCGAGGATCCCGAGATGGCGGAGAAGAACATTCCCGAAACGTTCGAGACGATCCCCAGGCCGCCCGTCAGCCAGCCCACAAGGGCGTCGGCGAACGCGACGAGCCGCTTGGAAACCCCGCCGTAGGTCATGATCGATCCGGCGAGCATGAAGAACGGGATGGCCAGGAGGGGGAAGGAATCGTTGGCCGTCACCATCCGCTGGACGACCACCAGGAGGGGGAGCCCGGACTGCAGGAGGGCGAAGGTCGTCGCCAGCCCCAGCGCCACGGCGATGGGCACGTTCAGGACGAGGAGGATCGCCAGGGATCCGAACAGGATTAGAGGAATCATCATTCCACCCCCTCACTCTTGATGATGTCGGGATTCATGAATTCCTCGTATCCGTTGTAGACGAGATTCATGAGCATGATCAGCCCGGACAGGGGAACGACCACGTACACGAAGCCCATCGAAAGCTCCATGGCCGCGGAGGTCTGATCCAAGGTCCGGATGGTCATCAAGATCCCGTACACGATCAGGATCAGGAAGAAGATCGCTCCGAGCCCGTTGGTAACCAGGATCGCTCCCCTCTTCAGTTTCCGCGGAAGATGGGCCACGACGATCTCGATGCTTACATGGGCTCGCTTGGCCAGGGCCACGGCGGAACCGAGGAACGCAGTCCAAACGAACAGAAACCTCGCGAGTTCCTCCGAAAAACTGAGGGAACTCTGGATCGCGTACCGGAAGACGACCTGCAGGATGACGAGAACCGACATCACCGCGGCCGCCAGGATCGCGATCCACAAAGTTCCCCGATTAACCGCATCCAGGAGATTCTTGTAGGCCTTCATAGGGTTTACTCCGAGGGGGGACGAGGACCGGCCGACCCGGGCCGATCCTCGTCGGAATGGGATCGGGAGACTCGCTACTTGGAACTGGAGATCTTGTCGATGAGGTCCTTCCCGATCACCTTGTAGTACTTTTCCCAGACCGGTCCCATCAGCTTCGAAAACTCGGCGATCTGCGCGGGGGACAACCGGGTTACCTGCATGCCCTTTTCCTGGCAGAGGCGGATGAACTCGTCGTCCTTCTCCGCGGAGAGTTTCCGGTTGAAGTCCCGGGCCTCCACCGCCGCCTTTTCAATAGCGGTCTGATAGGCCTTGGGGAGCTTCTTCCACGTGGCGAGGGAGAATACCAGCACCTCGGGGGAGTAGGAATGGCCGGTGAGGCTGACGTACTTCTGGACCTCGTAGAACCGGGAGGTGTAGATCTGGCCCATAGGGTTTTCCTGGGCGTCCACCGTCTTCTGCTGGAGGGCCGTGAAGAGCTCGCCCCGGGCCATGGGGGTAGGATTCGCCCCGAGGGCCTTGAACAGGTCGATGTACATCTGGCTTTCCATCACCCGGATCTTGATGCCCTTCATGTCCGCCGGAGTCACGATGGGCCGGAGGTTGTTCGTGATGTTCCGGAATCCGTTCTCCCAGGTGCTCACGATCTTGAGCCCCTTGGACTCTGCGCCCTCGTAGATCTTGTCCGCCAGGGGGCCGTCCACCACCTTGTAGACATGCTCCCGGCTCTTGAACATGAACGGAAGCTCGATGACCTGGGATTTCGGCACGAAGTTCGCAAGCACGGCGGCGGTACAGAGTGTCGCGTCCACCGTTCCGATCTGGAGCCCTTCGACCAGGTCCCGGGAACTTCCGAGAACGCTGTTCGGGAAGATCTCGATGTTCACGTTGCCGTCCGTCGCCGCCTTGACGAGTTCGGCGAATTTCAGGGCGGCCACCGCATAGGGTTCCTCCACCGGGGCGACATGCGCGAGCTTGAGGTTGTACTTCTTGGCCTGGGCGAAACAGACCGCAGGGACGACCGCGGCCGCGAGCAACAACAGGACCCATTTCTTCCACGTTCTCATACTTTCCTCCCGTTACGTTAGCCGTATATACGAAGATATCTTGGCTGGCATCCTGAACAGGTTTTGGATCCAATATCCTTAATCCATGATTTAATATCCTAAAGCCATAATAGGCCGCATCCCGGAATTGTCAAGCATTATTTTTGGCCGGGCTTTTTAGCAACCGTTCACCGGACGACATCCTCAAGGAAGGAGCCTCCGCCGGGCCGGGCCAAACGGAATGCGGATCCAAGTAGCTGAAACCTGCCTACTTTTAAGGAGGACTTGTAAGGCCCGGCCTACCTCAGGAATGGGCCGGTATTCTGGAACACCACCCGGTCCGTATCCATGCAGGACTCCCCGTTCGGACGGCTTCCCGGCTACCGAGCTACCGCCCCGCCCGGCTTCCTCCCCGCCACCGCCGCAAGGATCAGGGCGGCTATACCGTAGGTCCAATTCGAGCCCCGGGGAACGAGCCTGTACCCCAGGCGGGGGAAGACCGGCAGGGGGATCGTGGGGGCCGAGATCTCGGGCATGGCCAGGCGGCCGTCCGGCCCCGCGGCCAGGGAGTCGACCACGGACCGGAAGGCCATTTCCGCGGGGGCGCGGTAGGAGGAGGGCAGGTACCCCGCCGCGGCGGCATGCAGCCAGCCCGCGGCGATCAGGGCGGTGGCGCTGGATTCCCGGTAGGTCTTCCCGGGCGGAAGGAGTACGGTCTCCCACCACCCGTCGGGCCGCTGGAGGGGCAGGAGGGCCCGGCTGGTCCGGGAAAGGATGTCCAGGATGCCCGGACGCTCGGGATGGTCTTGAGGCAGGCGGTCCAGGATGCGGGGAAGCGAGGCGACGACCCAGCCGTTTCCCCGTGCCCAGTAGACTCGACCGGCGGGATGGGGCCGGGCCGCCCTCACCCACCAGCTGTGGCGCCACAGGCCGTCTTCGGGATCCTGGAGGCGGGCGGCGTACAGCCGGGGCTGCCGGGCCGCGAAGTCCAGGAGCTCCCGGTCCCCGGTCTCTGCGCCGTAGACCGCCGGGAACACGGACAGCATCATGAGGGAGTCCACCCAGATCGAGACCGGGTAGAGCCGGCCCTCCGGGGAGGAGCCCAGGTGGTTGGGCGAGTCGTCCAGGACCCGGGGGGCGTTCCGGATATAGTCCAGGACCTTGGCGGTCAGCCGTTCGCAGCCCCGGCCTGGGAGTTTTTTCTGCAGCCCGTAGGTCACCAGGCCCGGGGCGGCCGTGTCCGACTGGTCCACCCGGGGATCCCGGGCCGCCCAGTGGTCACCGAAGGCCCTCAGGAAGGGCAGGTACCGGTCCTCCCCGAGGACGCGGTCCAGCTCCAGCAGGGCGAAACCCAGGAGGGCTTCCCCCCACATCCAGCGCAGCCGGGAATCCGCGGAGACGGTAAAATCGTCGGCCAGCCGGACCACCCTCCGGAACAACACGTCGTCCATCGAACCGTCCTCCCGGGGCCGACCGGATTCGGGGCGGGCCCGGTCCGAGTATACCGGAGTCACGGAAGCCCTTCGAGGCCTCCGCCACGGGGTGCTGCCCGCCTCCCCTTGCGCGATTGCGGCCGGCGCTTTACTCTTTCGCTCAGGAAAGGTGACCCATGATGCGAAGGTTCGCCCCCGCGCGGCTTGCCGCGCTCCTCCTGGCCGTCCTGACCGTCTCCTGCGCCCCCCGGGGGGAGATCACCATCGGGTTCGTGGCCAGCCTGTCCGGGATGGACTACATGCTGGGCACGGAGGGCCGGGACGCGGCCTTCCTCTTCGTGGACAGGCTGAACGAGGAGGGCGGGATCGGGGGACGGAAGCTGAGGCTGGAACTGCGGGACCTGGCCAGCGACGACTCCCGCGCCCCCGACGCGGTGCGGGACCTGAAGGCTGCGGGAGCCGCCGCCATCCTCGGGTTCTTCTCCAGCTCCTCGGCCCTGCAGGCCCTGCCCGTGCTGGAAGAAACGGGGATCCCGGCGGTCAGTCCGACGTCCACCTCCGCGGAGCTGTCGGGCAAGGACGATCCCTTCTTCCGCACCATCATGACCTCCGCCCGGGACCCTGCGGTCCTGGCCCGGAGGATGAGGGAGTCGAGGCATTCCCGCGTCCTGTTCCTGGCGGCAGCCTACAACCGGCCGTACTACGAGACCTACCGATCCGGGCTCGTCCCCGAAGTCGCGCTCGTGGACACTGTCCTTTATAACCGCCTGGAGGAGATCGACTACGGCCGTCTCGAGGCCCTTGCCCGGGATCCCGGCTTCGACGCGGTCATGATCGTGGCGAGCTCCCTGGATTCGGGCACGATCGCCCAGAACCTGGTTCGGCAGGGCATCCGGAAGCCCCTGTACCTGAGCGGTTGGGCCGGGAACGAGGATGTCATCACCTACGGAGGAAAGGCCGTCGAGGGGGCCGTCCTTGTCCACCAGGTCGACCTGGACCGGGCCTCCACCTATCCCCTTTCGGTACTGTACAAGAAAACCTTCGGCGTCTCTCCGGGGTATGGAGCCCTGGAGACCTGGGACTCCCTGATCTTCCTGACCGAGGGGTTGAAGGCCGCCCGGGGAGACCCCGGGAAGCTCCGGTCCACCCTCCGGGGGATTCGGTCCTTCGAAGGCACCCTGGGCACCATACGCATGGACGAGTTCGGGGACGCCTTCCGACCCCTGTACCTGAAGCGGATCATCGGAGGCCGGTTCGTCGTGTTGGGCCGGGCGGATTGACCCGTGCGTGAACGATTCCGGGTCACGTCCTTCCTCGGCACCCTGTTCAGCGTGATCGTCCTTTCCTCCCTGTCCATCATGGGAGTATCCCTGGAGCGCTTCGTGCGGGCGGACCTGACCCGCCACGCGGAGGAATCGAACGGGCTCCTGGCCGCCAGCGTGGCCCACGAGATCTCGGCCTTCCTGGACCTGCATTTCATGGGGCTCTCGCTCCTGCGTTCCAGGGATTTCCGTCCGAAGGGGGTCGACCTCCTTCACGAAGCCTACCCCGCCTTCGACACGGTCCTGTTCACCGACTCCTCGGGCCGGGTCTCCCGGGCCTCCATGGGCTCCGGGGATGCGGGGTTCGACTTCTCCTTTCGGGAGTACTTCCGGATCCCGTTCGAGACCGGGGCGGACTTCGTGTCCCGGCCCTTCGTTTCCGGAATCCGGTACACTCCCTCCGCGGTCTTGGCCCATCCGATCCCGGACGGGGTCGCCATCGGGTATATCGACCTGGGCTTCCTGGGGGACTTCCTTTCGAGTCTGCCCTCGAGCCAGAACCGGTCCATCTCCGTCGTGGACGACCGGGGAGCCTTCGTGGCCCACAACTCGAACCTTCCCCTGTCCGGCCGGGAGGACATCGCCGGTCTGGAACCCTGGTTTCGGGAACGGGATATACAAGCCGGGTCCGGAAGCACGCTGGTCACGAGACGGGAGGGTTCCGAAGAACTCCTCTCCTGGGCTTCCACGTCCGGCCCCTCCGGGTGGACGGTCATCGTCTCGGAACCCTCCGCCCGGGTCTTCGCTTCCCTGCTCGCGTTCCGGATCTCCCTCGTCCTGGTCCTGGTCGCCTACGCCGTCCTTTCCCTGCCCCTCATCCTGGGCAGCGTCCGGCTGGTGCGCCGGGACCTCGCCGCCCTGGCCCGGTTCTCCCAGGACATCGCCGAGGGAAGAACGGAGGCCGTCCTGACATTCAAGGGTTTCCGGGATTTCTCCCTGCTGGCGTCCAATCTCGTCCGGATGGGACGCGCCATCGGGGAGCGGGAAACCCGGCTCCGGGAGAACGAGCGGCGGCTCCTCGAAACGCTGGATTTCATGCCCGTTCCGGTGATCCTGCTGGCCCGCGACCAGCGGATGGAGTTGATGAACCGCGCCTTCTCGTCCGTCTTCGGCTGGGCCCGGGAGGACATCGACACCGCCGAGAAGTGGTGGTCCTCCGTCTACCCGGATCCCCGGTATCGAGAGGAAGTCCGGACCTTCTGGCAGGAGTACATCGACCGACTGGGAAGGGGAGAGCGGACGGAGGCGCCCTTCCGGGGCCGGCTCCGCTGCAAGGACGGCTCCTGTCGGAGCGTGGTGGGCCAAGCCGCCCTGATCGCCGAGGGATTCGTCGTGACGTACGTGGACATGACGGAATCCGAGCAGGCCGCGGAGCGGACCGCGGCCAGTCTCCGGGAAAAGGAGATCCTGCTCAAGGAGATCCACCACCGGGTGAAGAACAACCTCCAGGTGGTCACCAGCCTACTTTCTCTCCAGGCCTCCGGTGATCCGGAGCAGGTCCGGCTCTTCTCGGATTCGATCAACCGCATCCAGGTCATGGCGGGCATCCATGAACTGCTCTACCGCTCCCGGGACCTGGCGCATATCGACCTGGCGGAGTACGGGGAGACGATCGTCCATTGGCTCGCCTCCACCTATTCGGTGGGCTCCTCCGCGCCGGAACTGGAACTCCGGATGGACCGGATCGAGCTGGATATCGACAAGGCGGTACCCTGCGGGCTGATCATGAACGAGATCCTGACGAACACCCTGAAATACGCGTTCCCGCCGGACCACCCCGCCCCGCGCATCCGGGTCCGTGCCGCCCGGGATACGGAGGGCTTCGTGGTTCTGGAGCTTTCCGACAACGGCACGGGGCTGCCGCCGGATTTCGATCCCGAACGGAGCTCCACCCTGGGTTTCCTGCTGATCCGGTCCCTCTGCCAGCAGATCCGGGGATCCTGGTCCCTGGATCGATCCGGGGGCACGGGCTGGACCATCCGGTTCCCCGTCTAGCGCTCCGGACGGATGAACAAGATACGACGAGGCCGGGGCTTCCACCCCGGCCTCGCCGTTCTTTCAGAGCCGGATTCCCGGTTTCACGTGGCTTCGCCCCCCGGCTCGGCGGTTCCGCCCTCGGCGTCCGGGCCGTCCGCGCCTTCCTTCATGAATTTCCGCAGCTCCCTCCGCCGTTTGCGGTCCGCCCGGCCGCCCTTGTCCCCGTGCCCGGATCCTTTGAACAGGATCGAGCTCAGGATCAACAGCCCCCAGGCCTGCCAGTAGCCGACGCGCGGCAGGCCGAAGATGGCCGGCATGAGCCAGTTCCAGAGGGACATCACGACCCAGCCGATCAGGACCAGGAATCCGGCTCCCAGGATCGCGAAGCCGATCACGATCAGGACCTTTTGGGGAACGCTGCGATCCTCCCACCACGCGTCGGGCCGGCATTCCCCGTCCTTCATCCTCTCACCCATAGTCTTCCTCCTCATTCCTCGATCCAGTGCCTCAGGGCGCGGGCCAGGTTCGCCAGGGCGTACCGTTTCCGGGCCATGAGGGTATCCATGTTCTCCCCCGTCGTCTCGGCGATCTCCTTGAACGTGAGGCCCCCGAAGACCTGCGCCTCCAGCACCTTTCTCTGGGGGGCGGGCAAGGCCCGCAGGGCGTCGTTCAGGGCTTCCGCGAGGCTGTCCCGCACGTACTCGTCCAGGGGATCCAGGCCCGTCCCGGCTATGATCTCGCGAAGGGTCTCCTCGGTCACCTCCACCCTCGAGGCGGAGCGGACCTTCTCCCGCCTCCACAGGTCCGTGACCCGCCGGGTGAAAAGCCAGTTGATCCAGGCCGGCAGGTTCCGGATGCCGGACACCAGGGGCAGGCCCTCCAGGGTCTCGGCATAGACGTCCTGCACCAGGTCCTCGGCTTCCTCCCAGGTCCGCCCCGCGGCCCGCAGGCGCGCCAGCAGGCGGGGCTTCTCGGCCCGGTAGGCTTCCGTGAGGCGTCTTCGGGATTCCGTTTCGTCGGACTCGGCTTGGTTCTTCATGGTCTTCATGCATATCGACGGACGGGGGACTGTTTTCGTGTACGGAATCGGAAATCCTTCAGGACTCCACCCGGTTCCTGCCCGCGTCCTTGGCCCGGTAGAGGGCCCGGTCCGCGCGCTCCAGGAAGTCCTCGGCGCTTTCCCCGCCTCCCAGGCGGGCCGCGCCGATGCTGACGGTGACCCGGGCAGTCTTGCCCGGCCGGGGCTCGAAGGCGGACCGGGCGAAGCGGTCCCGGATGCGCTCCGCGATGGCCCGGGCGGTCGCCAGGTCCGCCCCCCTAAGGATGGCCGCGAACTCCTCGCCCCCGTAGCGGCAGGGCGCGTCGCAATCCCGGAGGCTGGCCCGGATCACGGCCCCCAGCTCCGCCAGCACCCGGTCGCCCGCGGGATGTCCCCACTCGTCGTTGTAGTCCTTGAACCGGTCCACGTCCAGCATCAGCAGGGACAGGCCGGATCCCTCCCTCTCGGCCTCCCCCACGGCCTGGACCAGGGCCGCGTTGAAATGCCGGCGATTGAAGAGTCCCGTGAGCTCGTCGGTCACGCTGGCGAAGCGGAACTGGCGTTCCCGCTCCCGGGCGCGGCGCTCTTCCTCCCGGAGGATGCGGATTCGCTGGCCCAGGGCGAAGGACAACAGGACGGACTGGGCCGTGGTCCCCGCCAGCACGGAATGGAAGGTGAACAGGGTATTGGGCAGAAGGCCGTAATTCCGCAGGATGAATACCCCGGCCGCGGCCAGGAGCAGGGACGATGAGGTCAGGAACAGGAGGGCGGGGCGGAAGCCCCGGACCAGGGCCGCGACGGAGGCGGTGATCAGGAGGGGCATCTGGACCTGGGCCAGGAAGTACGCCAGGCGGTTTCCCTCCCGTACGCGCCCCGCCAGGCTCATGAGCGCCACGAGGGCCATCCCCGCCAGGGCCGCCCGGAAGGCCCGATCGTGCCGGGGGGCGTTCCGGGGTGTATCCAGGAAGGCCCGGGCGAACTGGACCATGCCGGCGTTCATGAGGACGAACTGGATTAGGACATTCCGGATCAGGAAGACGCCGACCGACGGGAAGAGCCATCGGACGATTCCGGCCAGGGTCGCCTGGTAGAGGAGCTGGCAGAGGAGGTACAGGACGAAGAGGCCGTAATGGCGGTCTCCCAGGGCCAGGTACAGGAAACCGTTGTACAGGAGCATCGCCCCCAGGCCCCCCAGGCAGGTTCCCAGGAAGAGGAACAGGGCCTGCTCCCGGCGGGAGTGGGCGGTTTCAGAATGGACATACAGGTCGAAGGAGATCTCGTGGCTCGAGGCCACCTCCAGGAAAACCGGACGGCCCGGGTCGAGGTCCGGGGGCAGACGGAAGCCCGGCCGGCCGAAGGGGACGGGTCCGCGGGAAGGGGGGTCCCAACCGGCGGCCAGGATCCGCACGTCCCCTCCGGTAGATCCGGAAACGGGGACGTAGAGCCGGGCGGTCCTCAAGGCCGGATTGTTGATCTCAAGGTACCAGGCGGCTCCCGGCGGCGCCCCGGGGCGAAGCTCCATGGAAAGGCGAACCCATAAGGACGGACCCTCGGCCGGGTCGAAGCGGAAGGACCGCCGCTCGCAGGACAGGAAGGCTGCGCCCCGCGAGACCCGCGCGTACCCTTCCTCTCCCGCGGCGTCCACCCGGCATTCTGCGTAGGGCCGCGCCGCGACGGACTTCCCCTCCTCCGGCAGGACGAGGGCGGGGGTCGCCGAGACGGGCCGCGCGAGGATCGCCGCCGCGAAGAAAAAGAGGACCGCATTCCGGAATCCGCCCTGTCGCGCGCTCGGGTCCATTTCCTTCAGTATAGCGGATCGGCGGAGGAACTCCAGGATCCGCCGTCAGGGCAGGTCGACCCGGATCCCCTCCTCCGCGGAAAGATAGGCCGCGTAGATCACCCGGACCGTGTCTTCCGCCAGCGCAAGGCCGCTCTCGGGCTCGCGGCCGGACCGGAAGCAATCGATGAAATCCGTGAGCTCCGCGTCGTAGCCCCGGACCCAGTCCTCGTCGGGGGCCGGGAAGTTCCAGCCCCCGTCGGTTTCCAGCTTTTCCTGGATGTACTCTCCCGCGAAAATGCCGGGACGCGGCGCATAGACCTTCAGGGTATCGCTGGGGTTGATGTTCACCTGGAGGACCGCGTTGGAGGCGTATATCGAGACGGAGTTCCGGACTCCGCCCAGGACTCCGTCCGAGGAGTGGATGGTGGCGTGGCTCCCGTCCTCGAAGGTGACGAGTGCGCAGGCCCAGTCCTCCACGTCCTCCCAACCGGCTTTCAGGAAGTGTTCCGCCTCCCCGAGGAAGGAGGGCATCTTAGTGTGGGTGCCTGTCTCCGCCGTTACGCGTACGGGGCGGATGGGCCGGCCGTCCCGCCGGAGGCCCTCCCGGCGCTTCAGGTGGAGCACGGCCCCGATCGGGTGGGATCCCAGGCGGATCAGGGACCCGCCTCCGGCCCGGGACCAGCGGCGGGCGTACTCCGCGTGGGACCCCGAGTGGCTCTCCTCGGCCCGGAGGTCCAGGATGGTCCCGCCGGCCCGGTCCAGTAGGCGGCGGGCCTTGGCCAGGGGCGGGGCGTAGACGAAATTCTCCGCGTACCCGAACCCGACCCCCGCGGCCCGCACCGCCTCCCCGCAGGCCCGGACGTTGGCCAAGGCCTCCTGGAAGAGCCCCTGCTTGGGCAGGAGTCCCGCCGCCTCGGCGCCCGAGCCCTCCCCGAAGGCCCCGGTGAGGGGCTTCTCGCAGATGACGTGCTTGCCCGCCCGGGCCGCCGCCGTGATCATGTCCCGGTGCCGGTCGTTGGGGGCGCAGAGGTCCACGGCTTCCACCTCCGGGTCGCGGATCAGCTCCTCGAAGCTGTTATAGGCTCGGGGGTAGGACCATTTCGCGGAGAAGGCCCGGGCGTTATCCGGGCGGCCCGAGGCGCAGCCGGCGATCCGGAAGGAGGGTCCGGCGATCTGCGCGTAGGTCTGGGCGTGGATCTCGGCGACGAATCCCGTGCCGACGATCCCGATGGACAGAGGCTTCATGGTACCTCCCGGGGCCGGTTCGCCCCGGGGCATTGTAGCACGGCCGGGGGAATACGGGGCGGGAAGGACCGCCGGAACCGGATCAGGTCGCTTTTCGGATCCGGTTCAGGGACTCCTCGAGGTGCGATTCCATCCGGGAAGCGGCGAACCGCGAGGACCTCCGATCGGCCTTCGGCGGAACGACGGTAATCAATGCATATAACATATATTGCTGTTGACATTTTATGCATCTTGCACAACAATGCATTCCATGAGAACCCTTTCCCCTCGGGAACCGCGATGAGCGTCGCGACCATCCGGGAGTTCCGCCGGACCCTGCGGACCCTCGAACGAGAGGTGGACCTGGCCCTGCAGGCCCAGACCGGGTGCTGCGGAGTCTCCTCCGCGCAATGCCACCTGCTCCTGACCCTGGAGGAATCCGGCCCCTCCAGCGTCGGGGACCTCGCGGCCGCCCTGGAGCTCGACTCCTCCACCCTGTCCCGGACGGTGGACGGCCTGGTGAGGGCCGGCCTGGCCGAGCGGCGGGAGGATCCGGAGAACCGGCGCAGGCAGATCGTGTCCCTGAGCGGGGCCGGCCGGGAGAAGGCCGACTCCATCAACGGACTCTGCGACCGCTACTATCGGCGGTTGCTCGGTTCCCTCCCGCCCGCCGAGGCGGACGTCCTCCACAAGGCCCTGCCGATCCTGGCCCGGGCCCTCCGGTCCTTCCGCCTCGCGGAGGGCTCGGCCGCGTGCTGCGACCGGTCCGGGAGGCCGTCATGATCGACCTTGCGCGGAGAGCCGCCGGCCCCGCCGAGCGCCAGGCCGGATTCGCCGCCCTCCGGGAGCTCCAGGTTCCCTGGGTGGAGCGCTACCTGATACGGGAGGGCCGGACCGTCCCGGTCGTCCGCACCCGTCTGTCCCTCCGGGACCGCCGGGGCACCCTCAAGGTCCGCTGGGGCTTCGGCCGGGGGACCTACCGCGTCCTTCCCGGACTCTACGCGGCCGGGGAGCCCGGCCCGGACTCCCCGGTCTTCGTCTCCGCCAACTACAAGCTGAGCTTCGACACTCTCCGGTCCAACCTGGCCGGCATCGACGGGTGGATCCTGGTCCTGGACACCAAGGGCGTCAACGTATGGTGCGCCGCGGGAAAGGGAACCTTCGGCACCGGGGAGCTGGTCTCGCGGATCGCCAAGACGCGGCTGGGCGCCCTGGTCCGGCACCGGGAGCTCGTCCTGCCCCAGCTGGGGGCGACCGGGGTCTCGGCCCCCGAGGTCGCCCGCCGGGCGGGCTGGCGGGTGGCCTGGGGGCCCGTGCGGGCCGAGGACATCCCGGCCTGGCTGGCCGCCGGGCGCATCAAGACTGAGGGCATGCGCACCATGACCTTCACCCTCCGGGAGCGGCTGGCGGTGGCCCCGGTGGAGCTTGTCCACTCCTGGCCCCTGACCGTCGCGGGGCTGGCCCTGGCGGCCCTCTACGGGCTGCCGGCCGACGGATCCTGGGCCTCCCGGACCCTGCCCGCGGCCGTCCTCCTGGGAGGCCTGGCCCCGGTGGGCGCCCTGGCCTTCCCCGCCCTCCTGCCCGGGCTGCCGGGCCGGGCCTTTTCGGTCAAAGGGGCCGCTCTGGGCGCGGCCTGGGGGGCCGCCTGCGCCGCCCTCTTCGGCCTTCCGCCGTCCGCGGCCGCCGCGGGCGTCCTGGTGGCCGCTCCGGTGACGGCCTTCCTAGGCATGAACTTCACGGGCTCCTCCACCTTCACCTGCCAGACCGGGGCCTTGCTGGAGGTGGAGAAGGGGTTCTGGCCCATGGCCGCGAGCCTCGCGGCCGGACTGGCCCTGGGCGTCCTGACCCGGGCCTTCGGAGCCTAGGAGGACGCGATGCTGGACGAATACCTGATGAACGGAAGCAGCCTTCGCCTCGATCCGGATGCCTGCGTCGGGTGCGAAGCCTGCGTCGACGTCTGCCCCCACGGGGTGTTCCTCGTGGAGGAAGGGAAAGCGCGGATCGCGAACCGGGGCGCCTGCATGGAGTGCGGGGCCTGCGCGTTGAACTGCCCCGCGGCCGCCCTGACCGTCCGGGCCGGGGTGGGCTGCGCCGCGGCCATCATCCTGGGCAAGCTCCGGGGAACCGCCCCCTCCTGCGGGGACGGCGGATGCTCCGGGGACCGGCAAGCCGGCTGCTGCTGAGGCCGCGAACCGGGGAACGGGAGTACGCATGGAATCGAACGGATCGACCGGCCCCGTCGTCGTCCTCACGGGCGGGACCCGGGGCATCGGGTACGGCCTGGCCGCGGCCTTCCTGGAGCGCGGCTGCTCCGTAGTGATCTCCGGCCGGGACGGAGCCTCCGTCGCGAAGTCGGTCCGCCGACTCGAAGCCGCGGCTCCCGGGCGCGCGGCCGGAGCGGCTTGCGACGTCCGGGAATTCCGGGACGTCCAGTCCCTCTGGGACTTCGCGGCGGGCCGGTTCGGCCGGGTGGACGTCTGGATCAACAACGCCGGGATCGGCCAGCCCCAGTCCGACGTGGACGCCCTGGATCCGGACCTTGTCGGGAACATCTTCGCCACGAACTGCGCGGGGGCCCTGTACGGCTGCAAGGTCGCCCTGGCGGGCATGAAGGCCGCGGGCCGAGGGGCCGTCTACAACATGGAAGGCCTGGGATCCGGAGGGGAGATCGTACGGGGCACGACGGCCTACGGGGCCTCCAAGCGCGCCCTGGCCTACATCACCGACTCCGCGGCCCGGGAGGCCCGGGGCACCGGCGTGATCGTCGGGGCCATCCGTCCCGGCATGACGGCCACGGACCTCATCACCGCCGAGTATCGGGGCAAGCCCGAGGAGTGGGTCCGGGTCCGCCGGATCTTCAATATCCTCTCGGACACGGTGGAGACCGTATCGCCCTGGATCGCGGACCGGGTGCTCCGGAACCGCAGGAACGGTGCCCGGATCGTCTGGCTGACGGGCGCCAAGGCCGCCGGCCGCTTCCTGACCGCGCCTTTCGTCCGCCGCTCGATCTACCCGGACCTGCCCTGACGCGGCCGGGGCGGGCCCGAGAAACCCGGCGAGGTACCGGGCTCGCCCCCTTTCGGTGAACCCTTCCGTCAAATCCAGCCCGCCGCGGCGGCCAGGTCGAAACCCCAGCCGGCCAGGATCGCCCCGATCCAGAGCACCGCGGTCACGAGTCCCACGACCCTCCAGCGGGCGATCGTCAGGGCGCCCGTGATCGCGCCGACCGAGGTGCCCGAGCCGGCGATCAGGAAGGCCATCACCGCCCCCCGGGTCATGCCCGAGTCCAGGAAGGCCCGGACCAGGGGAAGGGAGGCCTCGGAGTTGACGTAGAGCGGGAGCCCGAGGGTAGCCGCCAAGGGAACCCCGTACGCCCTGCCCTCCCCGAAGAGGGCGGAGATCCAGGACGCGGGGATGAGGCCGTTCAGCAGGTACCCGAGGAAGGCGAAACCCAGGAACATCGGGACGAGGGCCCGGGTAACCTCGGCCGCGGCGAGCAGGAACTCGAGGGTCCGGGAGACGAGGGGCCCGGGCCGAGGCGAGGGGGCGGTCGCCGCCGCGGCGCAGCCGCAGGCGGAGGACGCGTCCCGGTACGGACCGGCGGACGCATCGGACGGGCGGGCGGGGCCGGCCGCACAGGCGCAGGCCGCCGCGGAGGTCGGGATCGGGTTCCGGATCGGGGAACGCGCCGCGGCCCGGCCGCCGGGCACCGGGGAGGGAGCGCCGGCGATCGTGAACCGGGTCTGTCCCTTCAGCCAGCCGCGGCTCTCCAGTACCGCCGCCACGCCGCCTCCCCCGAGACCCAGGAGGATCGAGGAAGCGAAGAACCAGATCGCGAAGGGCCATCCGAAGAGGCCTGCGCTGTAGACCAGCTCTCCCGGGGAGCTCAGGGGCGAGGCGACCATGAAGGCCACCACCGGGGCCAGGGGCATTGCGCCGGCCATCATGCCCAGGACCACGGCGGTGGTCCCGCAGGAGCAGAAGGGCGTGGTCACCGCGGCCGCGGTGGCCGCGAAGACCCCGGCGCCCCGGAAGCGGAGCAGGAAGGCGGAGACCCGGTCGCTCTTCAGGAAGGCCTTCAGGGCGGCCGCGGTCAGGATGCCCGCCAGAAGGTAGGGCCAATTGTGCGACAGGGATACGAGGGTCTGGGAGACCGCGTGGCGGAACAGGTCGACGATCGATTCCATAGGTACCTCCGGTGATTTCGGTTCCGACCGGACTGACGATCGGGCGTGCCGGAGGATGCGGAAAATCGTTCGGGGCGGGGCCTAGTTCGCCCCGGGAGACGCGGGGCGGGGGTTCCCGGACGCGGGCCGGGACGCCGAGGCCGCGCGGCGCAGGTCGCACTCGGCGCAGCGCTTCTCGTAGTTCACGATCCCTCCCAGGCGGTCCAGTTCGAAGTGGCAGCACTCCAGGAGGGAGGCCTTGAGCCGTTCCCGGGCGCGCAGGACCCGGGATTTGGCGGCGGACAGGGATATTCCGGACCGGCGGGCGTAGTCGGCGACCGACAAGCCCTCGTACTCGACCGCCGTCAGGGCTTCCCGGTACGGCGCGGGGAGCTCCTCCGCGGTCTCCCGCAGGGAGAAGGCGATCCGGGCCTCCGGATCCTCCTCCGCCTCCGCGGCCCCGTAGGGAGAGGGGATCCCGGGATCGGAATCGAGAGGCTCGTGCCGCTTCCGGGACCGGTAGTGGTCGATGACCAGGTTGCGTGCCACCCGGTAGATCCAGCGTTCCAGGGAAGTCCACTCTTCCAGACAGCAGAGCCCCGTATGCACCCGCACGAAGAGCTCCTGGAGCAGGTCCTCCGCGTCCTCGGGGGAGGAAACCTTGGATCGGAGGAACGCGAGCATCCTGTCCTTGAGCCGGTCCCATACAAGACGGACGTGGGAGGGATCCATGCCGACTTCTCCTTCGCGGATTCGCGGCGGACCCGCCGCGGCACCCAGTCTACGATTCCGTACCGGGGACGGCAAGCCGCCTCCGATTCCCCGCCACAAATCCCGATTCCCGATGTACAATCGTGTACGTACACGGGGAAAGGGATGTCGAAATCCAAGATCGCAGTGAGGCCGCCCCGCCGCGTTCCCTCGGGAGAGGCCCGGACCCTCAGCCTCCGGTTCAAGCTGATGGTGTATTTCCTCGTCATCCTCGCCCTGCCCCTGGTCACCCTCGGCATCATCGGTCCCTCCCTCTACGCGAGCTCCCTGGAACGCGAGTCGATGTCCTATACCGAGAAGATGATCGGGCAGGTCACCATGAGCATCGAGCTTAGGGTCCTGGAGATGGAGAAGCTCATCGACCTTGTCTCCCAGATGGTGCCCGTCGCGGCCTTCCTGGAGGAGGGGGACGCCTCCGATGCGGTGCGCGGGGAGATCCGTAGGATCGTCTCCTCCGTGGTCGGGACGCATCCGGAGATCGCGGGACTCCTGGTCGTCACGGACCGGGGCGCCTGGGAAGGCGAGGGCTTCGCCCGCACCACCCGGGATCCCCTCACCGAGGAGCGATGGTATACGGAAGCCCGGACGGCCCCGGGACGGGTCAGCCTGGCGGCCCGGCCGATCGGGCGTAACATCCGGAGCACCCGGCGTTTCGGGGCCGACGAAGTCGTCTCCATCGTGAAGGCCGTGACCGGGGAGCGGGACGGGAGGGTCCGGGGCGCGATCCTGGTGGACATGAAGCTATCCTACATCGAGGAGCCCTTCCGGTACGCATCCCTGGGCAAGACGGACTTCCTGTTCATAGCCGACGCCCGCGGCGAGATCGTGTACGCCCCGGTCAACGAGGTGGTGTACCGTATCCCCCTGGCCCCCCTGGAGGACGGGGCGTTTTCCGGCCTGGTGCGGGTCGGCCGCGGGGCCTACCAGGTCCTGGCCCGGGGATCGGAATACACGGGCTGGAGGACCGTGGGGGTGTTCTCCCTGGCGGAGACCCTCCAGGAGGTCAGCCTGGTCAAGTACTGGACCTTCCTGATCGGGGGGATGACCATGGCCCTGGCCATCGTCATGGCCTTCTTCTTCATGTCCGCGGTAACCAAGCCGGTCCTGCGCCTGCGCAGCCTCATGAAGCGCGTGGAGCAGGGGGACCTGGCCGTGCGCTTCGCGGGAGCCGGCGGGGACGAGATCGCGGAGCTGGGGCTGGGCTTCGACGAGATGATCGAGCGGATCCAGAGCCTCATCGAGCAGGTCTACCGGGAACAGCAGTCGAAGATGGAGGCGGAGCTGCGCATCCTGCAGGAGCAGATCAAGCCCCATTTCCTGTACAACACCCTGGACACGATCCAGTGGATGGCCCAGGAGCACCGGGTGGACGACGTGGTCTGCATGGTCGGGGCCCTGACCAGCCTGTTCCGGATCGGCCTGTCCAAGGGGCGGGAGATCATATCCCTGCCGGACGAGCTCGAGCACGTGCGGAGCTACCTCTGCATCCAGAAGATGCGTTACGAGGACAAGTTCGAGTACGAGGTCCTCGAGGGGGAGGGCCTCCGGGGCCTCCGGGTCATGCGGCTCATCCTCCAGCCCCTGGTGGAGAACGCGGTCTACCACGGGATCAAGGAGAGGAAGGGCCCGGGTTCCCTGGCCGTGGAGACCCGCATCGAGCACAGGCCGGACGGCCGGGGCTCCGACCTGATCCTCGCGGTCCGGGACGACGGGGTCGGGATGGACGAGGCCCGGGTCGCCCGGCTCAACGCCTCCCTGGAGAACGGGGCGGTCGCGGACCTCGGGGGCTACGGGATCCGCAACGTCCACGAGCGGATACGGCTGACCTTCGGCAAGCCCTACGGGCTCTCCTTCCGGAGCTCCCCCGGCCGGGGCACCGTGGTCACGATCCGGCACCCGATCCTGAGTTCGGAGGATGCCTGACATGTGGAAAGTGCTGATCGCCGACGACGAGCCCAAGATCCGCCGGGGGCTCCGCTCCCTGGTCTCCCGCTGCCGGGACGACCTGGAGGTGGTGGCGGAGGCGGAGGACGGGGAGGAGGCCTACGCCCGGGCCCTGGAGCGGGAGCCGGACATCCTCATCATCGACGTGCGCATGCCCCTCAAGGACGGCCTCGCCCTGATCGAGGAGCTCAACGCCGCCCTGCCGGGCAGGATCGTCATCATCGTCTCGGGGCACGACGAGTTCGAGTACGCCAAGGCGGCGGTGAAGCTCCACGTATTCGAGTACGTCCTGAAGCCCGTGGACGCGGAGGGCTTCAAGGCCGTGATCGAGCGCGCCGTGGCCGAACTGGAGGCCCGGCGGGACAGCGGCAAGTACGCCGTCTGGGCCCGGGAACAGCTGGAGCGCAACCTGCCGGTGCTCCGGGAGCGTTTCCTGCGGGACTGGATCACCGGGACCCTCTCGCGCACCGAGATCCTGGAGGGCCTGGCGTTCCTGGGCATCGAGCTGGCCTCCCCCGCCGCGTTGATCGCCGCCCGGTTCGCCGAGCGCGGCCCCGCGGGGACCGCGGGGGGCGACCGCGGCCGGAAGCTCGCCCTGGTGGCCATGCGGACGGTGCTCGCGGAAGCCCTGCCCCCCGAGGGCACCTACATCTTCGAGGACGACACGGAGACCGTCCTGGCCCTGACCCCCGCCCTCCGGGAGGACGAGCTGTCCGCGGCCGTGGAGGCCATCGAGCGCAGGGCCGGGGAGCAGGTCTACCAAATCCCGTCCATCTCGACGCGCTCGATCCCGGATCCCGTGGAGGGCGCCTGCGACGCCTACGACGAGGTGCGAGGGGAGCTGGCGGACGGCGACGGCTGCGAAGCCTTCGTGGTCCTCGCCCGAAACTACATCGACAAGCACTACTGGAACCCGGGGCTCTGCCTGGAGGACGCGGCCGCGGAGCTCCAGATCAGCCCCGGATACCTCTCCCGCCTCATGAAGCGGGAGACGGGGTTCTCCTTCGTGGAGTACCTGAACCGCATCCGGGTCCGGAAGGCGACCCTGCTCCTGAGCGATCCCGCGGCCAAGGCCTTCGAGGTCGCGGAACGGGTCGGTTACAAGAGCCAGCACTACTTCAGCCGCGCCTACAAGAAGGTGACCGGTTCGGCCCCCACCGACCGGCGCAAGGGGGCGGCCCCGTGAAACCGCGGTCTGTCCTTCGGGTCCTGGCCTGCGCCCTGGCCCTGGCGGCAGCCGCCTGCGGGGGGCGTCCCCCCGCCAGCGAGAGCGGGGTGCGCTTCCTCATCGGGGTGTCCCAGGCCAACCTGACGGAGCCCTGGCGCATCGCCATGAACGAGGAGATCCGGGAGGCCGCGGCCCGGGAGAAGGGCCTGCGGGTCATCTACGCGGACGCCGCGGATTCCAGCGTCCGGCAGATCGAGGACGTCCGGCGCCTCCTGGGCTTCGGCATCGACCTTTTGATCGTGTCCCCCACGGACTCCCAGGCCCTGACCCCGGTCGTGCGGGAGACCTACTCGCGCATCCCCGTCATCGTCCTGGACCGGGCGGTGGAGGGCTACGACTACACCCTGTTCATCGGCCCGGACAACGAGCGCCTGGGGCGGGAGGCCGGAAGGGTCGCCTCCGGGCTCCTGGGGCCCGGGGGCGGGGACGTCCTGGTCATCGAGGGCCGCTCGGGCTCCCCCCCCCGCGGTCGAGCGGAGCGAGGGCTTCCGGGAGGAGATCGGGAAGCGGAGCGACGCCCGGCTCCTTCCGCCCCTGGTGGCGGACTGGCTCCGGGACAGGGCGGAGGACGAGCTTACAGCCCGGAGCGGATCCCTCCCGGGGATCGACGTCGTGTTCGCCCAGAACGACGCCATGGCCTACGGGGCCTGGCGGGCCTTCCAGGCCGCCGGTCGTACGGGGATCAAGCTCATCGGCATCGACGGACTGCCGGGGCCCATGGGCGGGATCGACCTGGTCCGCAAGGGCATCCTGGCCGCCACCTTCACCTGCCCCACGGGCGGCAAGGAGGCGGTGGCCTATGCCGTCGACCTGCTCTCGAAGAAGGAGGGCATCCCCAAGAAGATCTACCTCCGGCCCCGCATGGTCACCGCCGAATCCCTGAAGGAAGGGACCCCGGCCTCGACGACCGCTCCCGCGGCCCGGGCTCCCCTGGGAAGGCCCATCGTCCTGGGCTTCTCCCAGGTCGGGTCCGAGAGCGAGTGGCGGGTGGCCAACACCAAGTCCATCAAGAACGCCGCGGCCAAGGCCGGCATCCAGCTGCTCTTCGAGGACGGCCGACAGCGCCAGGAGAACCAGATCGCCGCGATCCGGTCCTTCATCGAGCGGAAGGTGGACATCATCGCCTTCTCCCCGGTGGTGGAGTCCGGCTGGGACGAGGTGCTCCGGGAGGCCAAGGACGCGGGCATCCCCGTGATCCTGTCGGACCGGGCGGTGGACGTGAAGGACGACACCCTGTGGCTCTCCTTCATGGGATCCGACTTCCTGGAGGAGGGACGGCGCGCGGCCCGGTGGCTCGTGGAGGCCCTGAAGGGGGAGGTCAGCGTGCACATCGTGGAGCTCCAGGGCACGATCGGCTCGGCCCCCGCCATCGACCGCCGCATCGGGTTCGAGGAGGTGATCCGGGACTACCCGCAGTTCAAGATCGTCGCCTCCGAGAGCGGGGATTTCTTCAAGGACCAGGGCTACGAGGTGATGAAGCGGATCCTGGCCTCCGGGCTCCCCCGCGTCGACGCCCTCTTCGCGCACAACGACGACATGGCGATCGGGGCCATCCAGGCCCTGGAGGAGGCGGGGCTGAAGCCCGGCACGGAGGTGAAGATCGTCTCCATCGACGCCGCCCACGGGGCCTTCATGGCCATGCTGGCGGGGAAGCTCAACTGCACCGTGGAATGCAATCCCCTCCTCGGCCCCCAGCTCATGAAGGCCATCCAGGACTACATGGCCGGGACGGACCTTCCCATCCGCATGATCACCTCCGAGGGGGTCTACACCGCCGAGAACGCCCGCCGGGACATGAAGGGCCGGGAGTACTGACGGTCCGGCCGTACGGACGAGCGCCGTGGCCGGGCGTCGGTCCCGGACACCATTCCCGGGCGCTCGGAACGAGCGGACGACATCCGCTCGGCGCGCCCGCCCCGATCGCCGAATAGTGCAAAAAAAAGCCGTTTCCGCTAAATCGCGTTTTTGAAAACCACCCCCATACTATCCCCGTACGGCGCGTGCCGCCTGCCATCTTTCGTCCGCGGAGGAGCCCGTCATGAAGAACCACAGCGCAGGAGCGTTCCTAGCACTCGCCCTTTTTGTCGCCGGGATCCTGCCGGCGTCCGCCGCGGATCCCGCCGGCCTCACCTGCGTCGGGGTCTATTCGGAGACCAGCGCGGGCTCCGTGAGCTGGCGCACGGGATCCGCCGCGTGGACCGCGGTCAAGGTGGGCGACGTCCTGCCCGCGTCCGCGGAGATCCGGATCAACGTGGACCGGGACTGGGTGGAGTTCGTGCAGAACGGGAAGCCCGGCGCCGTCTACGAGATCCCCGGCCCGCCGTCGGGGGAGAAGATCCTGAAGGCCGCGGACATCCTCAAGCTGAAGCCCCGGGCGGTGGCCTTCCCGAAGGGCGCCGCGGGCAAGCCCGACGCGGCGTACAAGGACAAGCTGACCGTGGTCGAGTACCTGGGACGGCAGATCTACCTGACCGCGGACGGGGATTCCCGGGACATCAAGTACGGCGACGTCCTGGACGCCAAGGGCAAGGTCAAGATCATCGCGATCAACAACACCCTCACACTCATGAACGCGGAGGGCGCCGTCGTGAAGGTCATCGGGCCGCTCACCTTCACGATCGCGGACGTGCTCGGCAACAAGAACCTCTACAAGTTCCTCAACGTCCAGAAGTAGACGAACCCGGAAGGAGGTGGAAGGCGCCAACGCAAGGATCGGATTGTCCGCGCGGGGTTTCCGGCGCAGGCCGGGGCCGCGGGCGATTTCCCGGACCGCCAAGGCGGACGGGGACGGCGTCGCCGGCCGGCGACGATAGATCTCCAAGGAGGAATACGACATGAAGAAAGTGGCAGTGTTGATGGCCGTACTGGCGCTGTTCGCCGCGGCCGCGTTCGCGGCGCCCAAGCACTGGGTCGTCGGATTTTCCCAGATCGGCTCCGAGAGCGAATGGCGCACGGCCAACACCATCTCCGTGCAGAACTCGTTCCTCGAGGACACGAGCTTCACCCTGATCTACTCGGACGCCCAGCAGAAGCCCGAAAACCAGATCAAGGCCCTGCGCTCCTTCATCGCCCGCAAGGTCGACTGCATCGTCTTCACGGCCCTGGTCGAGACCGGATACGGCCCCGTCCTCGAGGAGGCCAAGAGGGCCGGGATCCCCGTCATCATGATCGACCGGGACGTCCAGGCCTCCGACCGCCACCTCCGGCTTACCATCATGGGTTCCGACTTCGTGAAGGAAGGCGAGAAAGCCGGGACCTGGCTCGCCGACTACCTCAAGAAGAAGGGCCTGGACGACGGCAAGAAGCAGATCAACATCGTCGAACTCCAGGGCACCACCGGGTCCGCTCCGGCCATCGACCGCAAGACCGGATTCGCCACGGTCATGAAGACCCATCCGAACTGGGTGCTCACCCGCTCCCAGACCGGAAACTTCACCAGCTCCGAGGGCAAGCAGGTCATGGAGGCCTTCCTGAAGGCGGACAAGAACATCCAGGTCCTCTACGCCCACAACGACCAGATGGCCCTGGGTGCCATCCAGGCCATCAAGGAAGCGGGACTCAAGCCCGGCAAGGACATCATCATCGTCGGCGTGGACGCGGTGAAGGGCGCCTTCGAGGCCATGGTCGCGGGCGAGATGAACTGCTCCGTGGAGTGCAGCCCCCTGCTCGGCCCCCAGGCGGTGCAGGCCGTCCGGGACCTCCGGGACGGCAAGAAGCTCCCCGCCCGGATCTGGACGATCGAGGGCATCTTCGACGAGACGAACGCCGCGGCGGCCCTGCCCACCCGGCAGTACTGAGCCCGGCCGAAAGAATGTAAAAACGCGGGCTTCGGAGGCGCGGGCGGGCGGGTCCCGTACCGCGCCTCCGGCATGCCCGGGAAGGATCCCCGTTCCTTCCGAAGCGCCGGGCGCTCCGAATACCGGACGTCCCGGCCGCCCAACCCCGCTGGAGGAAGCCGATGTCCGAACAAGCTCCGATCCTGGAGATGAAGAAGATCAGAAAGGAATTCCCGGGCGTCCTGGCCCTGTCCGGCGTGGATTTCCGCTTGTGGAAGGGGGAGGTGCACGCCCTGATGGGACAGAACGGCGCGGGCAAGTCCACCCTCGTGAAGGTCCTGACCGGGGTGCACCGCCACGACGGGGGGGAGATGCTCCTGGAAGGCCGACCGATCCGGCCCGACTCCCCCCTGGCCGCCCAAAAGCTCGGGATCAACGCGGTGTACCAGGAGATCAACCTCTGCCCGAACCTCTCGGTGGCCGAGAACGTCTTCATCGGCCGGGAGCCCCTGCGACTGGGCCGGATCGACTGGAAGGCCATGCGGGAAAAGGCGCGGGAGGTCCTCGGACGGCTCAACCTGTCCGTGGACGTCACCCGGACCCTGTCATCGTGCTCGATCGCCGTGCAGCAGATGGTGGCCATAGCCCGGGTCCTGGACTCCGCTGCAAAGGTCCTGGTCCTGGACGAACCGACCTCGAGCCTGGACGAGCGCGAGGTCGCCCAGTTGTTCAAGGTCGTCCGGAAGCTCCGGGACGAGGGCATGGCCATCCTCTTCATCACCCACTTCCTGGACCAAACCTACCAGATCGCCGACCGGATCACGATCCTCAAGAACGGCGAGTTCGTCGGGGAGTACGAGGCCGCCAAGCTCCCCAAGCTCGAGCTGGTGGCCAAGATGCTGGGCAAGGAGCTCTCCGAGTTCAGCCAGGCCTCCCCGGGGGAAGGCGAGAAATCCCGGACCGCCTCCGTTTCGGCGGGGGAGCTTCTGCGCGCCCGGGGACTTGGGCGTCGCGGGGGCGTAGCCCCCTTCGACCTGGACCTGGACGGCGGGGAGGTCCTGGGCCTGGCGGGGCTCCTCGGATCGGGAAGGACCGAGACCGCCCGGCTCCTCTTCGGGATCGACAAGGCCGACTGCGGCGAGATCTCCGTGAAGGGAAAGCCGGCCCAGATCGGATCCCCCCGGGCCGCGATGGCCCTGGGCATCGGGTTCTGCTCCGAGGACCGCAAGAACGAGGGGATCTTCGCGGAGCTCTCGATCCGGGAGAACCTCATCCTGGCCCTGCAGACCAAGCTCGGAGCCTTCCGGTTCATCGCCCCCAAGAGGCAGGTCGAGATCGCCGACCGACTGATCCGGGAGCTCGGGATCAAGACCCCGTCCTCCTCGGGGGAGGCCAAACAGCTGTCCGGCGGGAACCAGCAGAAGGTGATGCTGGCCCGCTGGCTAGCCACGGACCCGGGCATCCTGATCCTGGACGAGCCGACCCGGGGCATCGACGTGGGCGCCAAGCTGGAGATCATGGAGCAGATCCTGAACCTCAGCCGCGCCGGGCTGGGCCTCCTGTTCATATCCTCCGAGTTCGAGGAGGTCCTCCGCTGCTCCGGGAGGGTGGCGGTCTTCAAGGACAAGGCCCTGGTGGCCCAGCTGGCCGGGCCGGAGATGACCGAATCGGGCATCATGCGCACCATAGCGGGAGGCAGATAGCATGGCATTCCTACGGAACCTCTCGAGGAAGAAGATCTTCTGGCCCCTGGCCGCCCTCGTGCTCCTCATGTGCTTCAACCTCTTCTTCACCCCCAACTTCTTCCGGGTCGAGATCAAGGAGGGGCACCTCTACGGCAACGTGATCGACATCCTCAAGAACTCCGCGCCCATCATGTTCCTAGCCATCGGCCTGACCCTGGTCATCGCGACCAAGGGGGTCGACATCTCCGTCGGGTCCGTGGTGGCGATCTCCGCGGGAGTCGTGGCCATGCTGATCGGCGGGGACCTGAAGGGGGTCCCGAAGAACCCCATCCTCCTGTCCATGGCCGCGGCGGTCCTGGTCGCCACCCTGGCGGGGATGTGGAACGGTCTTTTAGTGTCCCGGGTGGGAATGCAGCCCGTGATCGCGACCCTCATCCTCCTGGTCGCGGGACGGGGGATCGCGATGGTGACCACCAACGCCATGGTCGTCTGGCTCTACGCCAAGCCCTTTGCCCTACTCGGGCAGGGCTACCTCCTGGGCCTGCCCTTCTCACTGTACATGGTGGCCTTCCTCCTCCTGGCGACCATGCTGGTAACACGAAGGACCGCCCTGGGCCTGTTCATCGAGGCCGTCGGCATCAACCCGACCGCCGCGCGTTTCGCCGGCATCAACGCCCGGAACATCGTCTTCTGGGTCTACGCATTCTCGGGCTTCTGCGCCGGGATATCGGGGCTGGTCGTCTGCTCCACGGTGATGAGCGCGGACGGCAATAACGCGGGGGACGGGTACGAGATGAACGCCATCCTGGCGGTGGTCCTCGGGGGAACCTCCATGAGCGGCGGGAAGTTCTACCTCATGGGCTCCATGGTCGGCGCCCTCATCGTCCAGACCCTGACCACGACGATCTACGCCTTCAACGTCCCCCCCGAGATCGCCTTCCTGGTGAAGGCCGTGGTCGTGTGGGTCGTGAGCCTCCTCCAGTCCCCCGATCTCAGATCCGGGATGGCCGGTTTCCTGGGCCGGAGATCCGAGGGCGGAAAGGAGGCGGCGGCATGAGCCGGAAAGGTTTGATCAACCTGAGGAGCCTGCCTTCCCTGGTGACCCTGGGGCTGTTCCTCCTCATGTTCGGGGCCGGGTCCCTGTCCTTCCCGGGCTTCTTCTCCCTCCAGAATTTCCTGAACCTCTTCATCGACAACGCCTACCTTCTGGTGCTGGCCGTGGGCATGACCCTGGTCATCGTCGCGGGGGGGATCGACCTGTCCGTGGGCTCCATGCTCGCCCTTTCCACCATGCTCTCGTCCTTCCTCCTGGAGCGGGCGGGATGGAAACCGGGCCAGGTGATACCGACCGTCCTGGCGGTGGGGCTGGCCCTGGGGGCCTTCATGGGGTACATGATCCACGCCTTCTCCCTGCCGCCCTTCATCGTCACCCTGGCGGGACTCTACCTGGCCCGGGGCCTGTGCTACGTCGTGAGCATCGACGCCATCGGGATCAAGAACGAGTTCTGGCAGGGGATGGCGAACGCCCGGATCCCCGCCGAGGCGGCCAACAGCGTCTCGCCCAGCGTGATCATCGCCCTGGCCGTCGTGGCCGCGGGGGGCTTCATCCTCCGGTCCACCAAGTTCGGGCGCACGATCTACGCGATCGGGGGGAACGAGCAGTCCGCGGTCCTCATGGGCCTGCCGGTGGCCCGCACGAAGGTCGGGATCTACGCGATCTCGGGCTTCTGCTCCGCCCTCTCGGGGATCGTGTTCTCCTTCTATACCCTGGCCGGTTACGCCCTGAACGGTCGGGGCATGGAGATGGACGCCATCGCCACGGTCGTCATCGGGGGGACCCTGCTCACCGGGGGAGTCGGCGGAGTGGTGGGTACGGTGTTCGGTGTCCTGGTCTACGGCACCATCCAGGTGCTCATCATGTTCCAGGGCACCCTGAACTCCTGGTGGACCCGCATCGCCATCGGCTTTCTGGTCTTCCTCTTCTGCCTGCTCCAGAGGGTGTTCGAGGCGGGCCGCGGCAAGTCCGGTAAGGACGGGTCCGCCGGACCCGCGAGCTGCTAAAAAAACCGGGACTGTCCAAAAAGCTCGGATAGCTTATTGGACACCCCGGCCTCTTGCCGCCGCCCCAGGCCTCCCGGGAGCGGCGGCTTCTTTTTCGCGCCTATCTCGCGCCCAGGCGCCAGGCGGCCTCGTTCCAGCGAAGCTCCTTCCGGATCTCCTCGGGGTCCGTACCCTCCCCGATCCGGAGGAACTCGATCCCCGCCATCTCGGCCCAGTCCCGGAGCCACTCGGTCTTCACGACCCTTGAATACCCCGTGTGGTGGGCTCCCCCGGCCAGGATCCAGGACTCCGCCGCCCGGCTCAGGTCCGGCAGGGGACGCCAGAGGACCCGGGCCACGGGAAGCTTCGGCATGGGGGCCGGAGCGGGAACCGCCTGGACCTCGTTCACGATCATCCGGAACCGGTCCCCCAGGTCGACCAGGGTGGCGTTGAGGGCGGGCCCCGAGTCCCCGTCGAAGACGAGGCGGGCAGGGTCGGCCTTGCCGCCGATGCCCAGGGGATGGACCTCCAGGCGGGGCCGGCCGACGGCCACGCTCGGGCAGATCTCCAGCATGTGGGCTCCCAGGACCAGTTGGCGCCCCTGCTCCAGGTGGTAGGTATAGTCCTCCATGAAGGAGGTGCCCCCGGGCAGGCCCGCGGCCATGACCTTCATGGCCCGCACCAGGGCAGCGGTCTTCCAGTCCCCCTCGGCGCCGAACCCGAAACCCTCCGCCATGAGGCGCTGGACCGCCAGCCCGGGCAGCTGGGGAAGGCCGTGGAGGTCCTCGAAGGTCGTGGTGAAGGCGCCGAAGGGTCGGCCCTGTCCGGACAGGAAGGCCCGCAAACCCAGCTCGATGCGGGCCTGCTCCCGGACACGCTTCCCCCCCTCCCCGGACCGGGCGTCCGGGGCGATCTCGTAGAGCTCGGCGTAGTCCCGGACCCGACGGTCGGCCTCGGCATACGGCACGGCCTCTACGGCCCGGACGAGCTCGCCCACGCCCCAGCCGTTGACGGACCAGCCGAACTTGGCCTGGGCCTCCACCTTGTCGCCCTCGGTGACGGCCACCTCCCGCATGTTGTCCCCGAAGCGGGCCACCCGCAGGGAACGGCCGTCCTGGAAGGCCGCCGCGGCCCGCATCCACCCGGCAAGGCGTTCGCGGACCTGCGGGTCCTCCCAGTGGCCCACGATGACCTTGCGCGGCAGGCGCAGGCGGGCCCCGATGAAACCGTGCTCCCGGTCGCCGTGGGCGGACTGGTTCAGGTTCATGAAATCCATATCGATGGTGGACCAGGGTATGTCGCGGTTGTACTGGGTGTGCAGGTGGCACAGGGGGCGCCGGAGCTCCAGGAGCCCCGCGATCCACATCTTGGAAGGGCTGAAGGTGTGCATCCAGGTCACGATCCCCGCGCAGGACGGATCGGAGTTGGCCTCCCGGACCAGCTCCAGGATGGCGTCCGGGCCCTTGCGGACCGGCTTCCACACCAAGCGGCAGGGAAGGACCGCGTCCAGCCCCGCGGCCATGGCCTTGGAGTGCTCGTCCACCTTGCGCAGGGTCTCCGGACCGTAGAGGTCCTGGCTTCCGGTCACGAACCAGATGTCGTACGTTTTAAGGTCGATCACGGCTCACTCCTTGGCGGCCCGCTCGGCGTAGGCGCCGAGGGCCCGGTAATTTCGGTACAGGCGGTCGTAGACGGCGCGGCGTCCGGGATCGGGCTTCCAGACCTTCTCCACCGGGGCGCGCATGGCGGCCTGGGCGGACAGGATGTCGGGATAGAGACCCGCCGCGGTCGCCGCGAACATGGCCGCCCCGAGGGCGCAGGACTGCTCGCTGGAGCTCACCGCGATCTCCATCCCCAGGACGTCCGCGGAGACCTGCATGGCCAGGGGGCTCTTCTTGGCCACCCCCCCGACCGCGGCCACCCGGTCTATCCTGAGCCCCTCCTGGCGCATCCGCTCCACGATGGCCCGGGAGCCGAAGGCCGCCGCCTCGATGAGGGCCCTATAGAGGGCGGGGGCGTCGGTGCCCAGGGTGATCCCGTAGATCGCCCCCTTCAAAGACTGGTCCGCGTCCGGGGTGCGTCGGCCGTTGAGCCAGTCCAGGGCGGTGAGGCCCGACCGCTCCGGATCGACCTTCGCGGCCGCCGCCTCGAGCAGGGGCAGGAGGGCATCCTCCATGCGGGCGGCCTGCCCCGGGTCGATGCCCGGGAGGTTGCGCAGGGGCCAGGCCAGGACCCCCCGGAGCCAGGCGAAGACGTCCCCGAAAGCGGACTGCCCCGCCTCGTACCCGATCATCCCGGGGATCACGGAGCCGTCCACCTGGCCGCAGATGCCCCGGACGAGTTTCTCCCGGTCGTCCGCGGGCTTGGGGCCCACCATGATGTCGCAGGTGCTGGTGCCCATGATCTTGAGGAGGGTACCCGGCTCCAGGTCCCCGCCCACGGCCCCCATGTGGGCGTCGAAAGCTCCCACCCCCACGGTTATCCCGGCGGGCACGCCCAGGCGCGCGGCCCATTCTTCGCAGAGGGGGCCGAAGGCCTCGGTGGCGGGCCAGGTCTCGGTGCCCAGGGACCCGGCCAACTCCGCAAGGCGGGGATGGAGCCGGGCCAGGAACTCCGCGGGCGGATAGCCCCCCCAGGAGGCGTGCCAGAGGGCCTTGTGGCCCGCGGCGCAGCGGCTCCTCCGCCAGGCCCCGAGGTTCCCGGCCCCCGCCAGGAGGGCGGAGAGCCAGTCGCAGTGCTCCACGATGGTCCGGGCCGCTCCCGCGACGGCCGGATTGGCCGACACCACGTGGAGGGCCTTGGCCCAGAACCACTCGGACGAATAGACCCCGCCCGAGTATTTCGTGTAGTCCTCTCCCCCCCAGCCGCGGGCCAGGGCGTTGATGCGCTCCGCCTCGGCCACGGAGGTATGGTCCTTCCAGAGGATGAACATCCCGTCGGGATCCTCGGCGAAACCGGGCACCAGGGCCAGGGGCCTGCCCGTCCCGTCCGCCAGGCAGGGGGTGGAGCCCGTGGTATCCACGGAGACGGCCCGGACCTTCGCGGCCGTCGAGGGGCCGGTCCGACCCGAGGCCTCGGCCAGGGCGGCCCGGGACGCGGCCTCGAGGCTCTCGATGTGGTCCAGGGGATGCTGCCGGAACCGGTTGGAGGCCGGGTCGCAGTACAGGCCCTCGGCCCATCTCCGGTAGGGGCTGACCCCGCTCCCCGCGACGGAACCGTCCGCCGCGTCCACCACCACCACCCGCACCGAGTCCGTGCCGAAATCGGCGCCGAGCACGTAATCCAAGCCGCGTTCCCTCTTCATGTTCGCTCCTCCACCGCCTCCGGGGCGGGCATGTTTTCCTTCAGCAGTATCTCGGTCGCCACCGCGACGGTTCCTCCCGGGTCCCCGTGGGCGACGATCCGGTACAGCCGTTCCAAGCCCAGCCTCCCCTGTTCCCGGGGGCGCTGGGAGATGACGCAATCGACGAGGCCCTCCCGTAGGGCGGCCGCGTTCCGGGGCACGAGGTCCCAGGAGACGACGGCGCAGCGGTCCTTTTTTCCCGCCGCCGCCAGCCATTCCCCGGCCAGGTGGCCCGACGAGTTCGCGACCAGGAGGCCGCTCGTCGCGGGCTCCTCCCGGAAGATGTCCTCGAACCAGCGCCCCCGGACCTCGGGCCGCTCGAAGCCCGGGCATTCCCGGACGATCAGGCGGCGGCTTCCCGCCTCCCGAAGATAGGATTCGAAGCCCGCCACGCGGCGCCGGATGTGGCCGTCCTCGGGATGGGCGTCGATGGCGGCCAGGGGCACGTCCCCGGGAGCCAGGAGGGAAAGCAGGCGGCCGGCCAGGCGGCCGGCGGAATACGCGTCCTGGCCTATGGAGAAGACGGGGTCCGCCCCTTCCAGGGCGGCATCGAAGAAGGCGTAGGGAGTCCCGGGAGGGAGGGCCGCGAGGGCCGGGCCGATCACGGCCGGCAGGACCGGCGCCAGTAGGAGGCCGTCGAAGCCCTCCGCGAGGGTTCCGGACAGGAGCTTTCGGTAGCCCGCGGGATCGTAGCGGTCGAATTCGACCACCTCCGTCCTCACCGAGAACCGGGACAGGTCCCGGGCCGCCGCCCGGATGCCCTCCAGGCAGAGTCCCCAGTACCCCGAATCCTGCCCGGCCTTGGGGGCCAGGACCCGGAACAGCCAGGTCTTGCCCAGGGAGAGCTGGCGGGCCAGGACGTTCGGCCGGTACCCAAGGGACCGCACGATGGACTCGACGTTCTCCCGGGTTTCCTCGGCCACCCCGTCCCGGCCGTGGAGCACCCGGTCCACGGTCCCGATGGACACGCCGGCCAGGCGGGCTATCTCCTTGACGGTCGCGTTCTGGTTCGGCACGGTTGGACTTCCTTACCGTGTACGTACACGATAAGGATTTATACCCAGAGTCGAAGAATCTGTCAACGAAAATCAAGCGAGCGGGCGATTACGGGAGGAGAAAATTGACGCCGATCATCCTGGACGGCCGATCCGCGTGGAGATACCGGTCCTCGAAGCCAAGCGGCCCGGCGGCAGGCTACGACCGGGCAGGTTCCGGAAGGGCCGCCCTACTTCCCTACCCCCTCCCAGCAGGCGTCCGCCAGCTCCTGGAACCTCAGGTGGGCTCCGGGTATGTCCTGGAAGCGGTTGCAGGTGAAGGCGAACACGAGGCCCGAGGGGGGGTCGGCCCAGCCGAAGGCACAGCCCCCCTGGCCGGAGTGGCCGAAGGTCCGCTCGGTGGCTCCCCTGCCCATGTGGCGAATGTCCCGGTCCGGGAAGGGCGAGTAGCCCCCCAGGCCGAAGCCCAGGGCCCAGCGGATCCGCATTCCGGACTGGGCGTCCGGGCCGTCCCAGCGCAGGACCGTGGCGCGCTCCACCGCGGCCTTCGAAAGATAGCGCCGCCCGTCCAGCTGTCCACCGGCGCACAGCATCCGGTAGAACCGGGCCAGGTCCCGGGCGCAGGTGTTCAGGGAGGCCGCGGGCAGGAAAAGGCGGCGGTACAGGGGGTTCGAGAAGACCCGGGCGGCGCCGATCTGGGCGGGATCCGCGGTGTGGATGCCCGATGCCCGGCGGAGCTCCCCCGGGGGGAGGCCCGGAAAACTGTCCGTCATGCCCAGGGGCGCAAGGAACTCCCGCTTCAGGTAGTCCGCCGCGGAAAGGCCGGATACCCGGCGGATCACCTCCCCAAGGACGAAGCCTCCCGTGAAGGCGTGGTAGATGACCTTCTCCCCCGGGGCGTGCTGGGGCCTCCGGGCCGCGGCCCTGCGCTCTCCCCCGCCCGGGACCAGCCAGGACAGGAGCTCCGGAAGGTCCGCGGCGGCGGGTATGCCCGCCTGGTGGAGGAGGACGTGGGCGATCGTGACCCCGCCCTTGCCCTTTGCGGCGAAGGCGGGCCAGTACTCGGCCACCGGGGCGTCCAGGTCCAGGCGGCCCTCGTCCGCCAGCTTGTGCACGCAGGCCGCGGTCAGGGCCTTGGTGGCCGAATAGGCGGCGAAGGGGGTGTCGCCGAGGACGGGCCGGGCTCCCCGGGGATCCCGGAACCCGCCCCACCGGGACAGGACCCTGCGGTCCCCGTGCCAGACCTCGATCTGGGCCCCGAAATGGAGGCCCCGCAGGATCTGGCCGTCGAAGGCCCGGGCCGCCCCCTCGAAACCCGGGGCGGTGACGAAGCCCGGACCGGCGGCCTCGGCGGCGCTCACCCCCGGCCTCCCGAAACCTTGACCTCCCCGGTGCGGACCCCCGAGATGCAGAGGAAGGAGAGCACGAAGAAGATCGGGCAGACCAGGAAGATCACCGAGTAGTCCCGGCCCGCCAGGTCGATGACCCGGCCGTTCAGGATCGGCCCGATCGTCCCGGCCAGGGTGGTGGCGATGAAGTAGAGGCCCGAGTAGGTGCCCATCAGTTCCTCGGAGGTGGAGGTGTCCAGGATCATGGGAAGGCAGTTCACGTTGACCAGGGCCCAGCCGAATCCTCCGACCAGAAGCATGGCCGCCACGACGGGCAGGGAGGGGAAGAGCCGGATGACCGCCAGCCCCGCGGCGAAGGTGAGGAGCCCCACGGAGATCGTGATCCTGCGGCCCAGGCGCTTGGCCACGAGGCTGGCGGGCAGGGCGAAGATCAGGAAGGAGACGTAGGACACCGCCAACAGCATGGCCGCCGCCGAGGGGGCCAGGCCCAGACGGGTGACCGCGAAGGAGGAAAAGAAGGTCTCGATGGCCATGTAGCCCACCATGTAAAAGAAGACCGTCAGGATCAGGAGGACCAGGCTCCGCTTGTTCTCCCCCGGGATCTCCCGGAGCCGGGCCAGGACCCGCAAGCCCCCGGGAGCCTCCGCGGCCTGGGCCAGCTCCGGGGGCTCCCGGACGCTCCGGAAGAGCACCAGGACCGCGGCCACCGTAGCCAGGGCTCCGAACCAGAACGGCAGGGGCTGGTAGACCGCGAAGAGGGCCCCCCCGACCACGAAGGCCAGGATGCCCCCGATCCCGGACATGATGTTGACCACCGCGTTGGCCTGGGAGCGCAGGGCCGAGGGAAACAGGTCCGGCAGGAGGGCGAACATGGGGGTCCGCCAGAGGGCCATGCACACGACCATGACCAGGGCCGCGCCCATCAGGAGGGCGAAGGGTCCCCCCAACTCGGATACCCTGCCCGACGATTCCGGGGGTATGAGCTGGGTGCCCATGGGAATTAGGGCGAAGGCCAGGGCCGAGAGGGGGGCGAAGACCAGGATCCAGGGCATGCGGCGGCCGAAGCGGGAACGGGTCCGGTCGCTCAAGGGTCCCATGATCGGCTGTAGGAAGAAAGCGGCGACGTTGTCCAGGGTCATCAGGATCCCGGTCACCGTTGCCGAGAGCCCGAAGCCCCGCACCGCGGCGGCAGCCCGGAAGCCCGGGCTTCCGGCCTGGAGGAAGATCGGCATGTAGGTGTTGTAGACCATCCACATGAGCTGGGCCCCGAAGAGGCCGAAGCCCAGGAGGGCGGACTTCCTGTAGAACTCGGGGGTCAGGGCGGATTCCTTCGGGGACATCGGAGCCTCCGGTTTTTTCGATCCCGCCGGAACCGGGTCCGGCGGGCCCGGAGGACAAGTACCCCGGGCGGGGTCATTGTCGCCCCCGCCGACCGCGCCGTCAAGGCGAGCCGGACAATCACTTCCTTCGTCCGAAGAGGCGCCCGAGATCCCGCATCAGGGAGCCCGCGCGCCGGGCCGTCCCGTGGCCGTTGGCGAAGGCCTCGACCGACTCGTCCAACCCAGAGACCAGGGCCACGTCCCCGGGGCGGAACCGGTACTCCGGGGAGAACAGGCCGTACTCCTCATCCCCGTTCCGAACCGAGATCAGGTTGATCCCGTGATTCTTGCGGAGGTTGGCCTCCAGCAGGGACTGGCCGAAGAGGCGATCCGGCACCACCAGCTCCGCGATGACCAGGTTGCCCGAGACGGGCAGGTAGTTGAGGAGTCCCGAGGACACCAGCAGGGGGGTGACCCGCTTGGCCGCCTCCCGGTTCGGGAAGACGATCTTGGTGGCTCCGACCATCTCCAGGATCTCCGCGTGCCCCTCGGTGACGGCCTTGACGAAGATCCGGGGAATGCCCAGCTTGCGGCAGTAGCTGGTGGCCAGGATGGAGGCCTCGATCTTGTCCCCCATGTCGATCACCACCCCGTCCAGCCCCTGGGGCAGGGCCTTCCTCAGGTTCTCCTCGTTCACGATGTCCATGACGATGGCTGTCACCGGATAATCCCGGTAGGCGTCGATGACCTCCCGGTCCTTGTCGATGATCATGACGTCCGCGCCCATGTCCAGGAGTTCCACGAGAACGTTCTTTCCGAACCAGCTCAAGCCCAAAATCGCGAATTGCTTCATATCCCTACCCTATGAGTATCTCCGCCTCGGGATACACGAAGTTGCCCGCCCGGGTCGAACCGCCCAGGAACAGGAAGGCCAGCAGTCCCACCCTGCCGGTGAACATGGTGCCGATGATCACGAGCTTTCCCGCCGTGCTCAAGCCCGCGGTGAAGTCCAGGGACAGGCCGACGGTCCCGAAGGCTGAGGTGACCTCGAAGGCGATGTGGCCGAAGTCCACACCCCGGGGTGCCTCCACCACGCTCAGGATTCCTGCCGCGAAGATGAGCAGGAAGGCGGCCTTGATGAAGTAGATCACCGCCGAATTGATCGTCTCCGGCGTCAACCGTCTGCGGAAGGAATTGATCTCGCCTCTCTCGTTCGCCCGTTTCAGCATGACCAGGAGGACCACGTAGGCGGTCGCGATCTTGACGCCCCCCGCGATGGAGCCGGGCGCGCCGCCGATGAACATCAGCAGGATCGTGATGAACTTGGAGGGCTGGCGCAGGCCCGCCTGGTGAACCGCGTTGAAGCCCGCGGTGCGGGGGGTCACGGACTGGAAGAGGGCGTTCATGGCCCGGACCGGTCCGGACATCCCCGCGAAGGCATGGTCCTTTTCCAGGATCCAGAAGGCTCCGGCCCCGGCCAGGATCAGGATGGCGGTGATCGATAGCATGAGCTTGGAGTGGTAGCTCAGGATCCGCTTCTTGCCGCGGATCCTGCGGGCGATATCCTGCAGAACGATGAAGCCGATGCCCCCCGTCGCGATGAGGACCGAGAAGGTCCCCAGGAGAACGGGCTCTCCCTTGAACCGCTCCAGGCTGTCCGGGAACACGGAAAACCCCGCGTTGCAGAAGGCGGATATCGCGTGGAAAATTCCCAGGTAGATCGGGTCCGCCTGGCCCAGGCGCGCGAACTGGGCCGCCAGCGCCACGGCTCCCAGGACCTCGACCAGGAAGGTGGAAACCACGATGCTCCGCAGGATCCGGAAGGGGTCGTTTTCCACCCCCTGGATGGAAAAGCTCCGGATGGTCCGGAGCCTGCGGAAGGGCAGCCGCCCCCCGGGAAGGATCAGCATGAAGGACGTGAAGGATACGATCCCCAGTCCCCCCACCTGGATGAGCCCCAGGATGACGAGTTGGCCGAACCGGGAATAGTCCGCGGTGTCCACGGTCGTGAGGCCCGTGACACAGACCGCGGAGGTCGAGGTGAACAGGGCGTCGATCGGGGACAAGGATACCGGCCTCCCCGGTCGTCCCGCCCAGGCGGCGGGAAGCATCAACAGGAAGGTCCCTACGAAGATCACGATCAGGAAGAAAGACAGGAGATAGGCGGCGTCGGACTTGAATGCCCGTTTCATGTCAGCTTTCCAGCTTCAGGCGATACCCGACGCCGGGTTCGGTCAGGAGGGTCCGGGGCACGGAGGGCTCGGCCTCGATCTTCTTGCGCAGCTGGTTGACGTAGACTCGGAGGCTGTTGTAGTCCCCGGCCATGTCGGGCCCCCATACCTCCCGGAGGATCTGGTTCCGGGTCAGGATCTTCCCGGAATTCCGGACCAGCATCTCCAGGATGGACCATTCGGTCGGGGTCAGGTGCTCCTCGGCCCCGTCCCGGAAGGCTTCCCGGGTGTCGAACCGCACCTCCAGAAGCCCGACCCGCAGGGGCCGGCCCTCCGGAGACCCGAGTCCCCGGTGGCGGACCGCCACCCGGATCCGCGCCATGAGCTCCCCCACCCCGAAGGGCTTGATCAGGTAGTCGTCCGCCCCCGCGTCCAGGAGACCCGTGATCTCCTCCTCGGAATCCCGCACGGACAGGACGATGACGGGGACATCCCCCCGCCTGCGGACGGCCAGGAGGAGGTCCCGGCCGTCCCCGTCCGGAAGGCCCAGATCCAGGAGGACGACGCCCGGCTTGACCGCGCCGAACTGCCTCAGGCCCTCCTCCAGGCCGTCCGCCTCGAAGACCTCGTAGCCCTCCTTTTCCAGGTAGAGCCGGAGGAGCTTCCGTATCTGGACCTCGTCGTCCACCACGAGGACGGGAATCACGATTCCTCTTTTCGGGGCAGCCGCAGCTCTATCATGAAACCTCCCCGGTCGCTCCGGGCGGCCCGGGCGGAGCCCCCGTGGGCCTCCACGATGCCCCGGCAGATAGACAGCCCCAGCCCGCAGCCCGGGCGGGCCCCGGTCCGGGATCCCCGGAAGAAGGTATCGAACAGGAGGGGGAGTTCCCGTTCGGATACCCCGGGACCGTCGTCCGAGAAGCGGACGACCGTGGCCCCCGGCACCGATTCGGACCCGACGCGGAGGGTGGAGCCCGGGGGAGTGTAGGCCGAGAAATTCCGCAGGATGTTCCGGAAAACCTGGACCATCAACACAGGGTCCGCGGTGATCTCCGCATCCCGGGCGGATTCCTCCAGGGTCACGGTTCTCCCGCCCAGGTCGGATTCCAGACCCTCCCGGGCGGCTCCGATCAGCTCCCCTACGTATGCGGTCTCCGGGCGGACGACCAGCCGCCCCGCCTCCAGGCGGCTCATGGCCAGCAGGTCCTCCACGATCCGGTTGAGCTTGCCCGCGGCGATCATCGTCTCCGAAAGAAGCTCCCCTCTCAGGGCCGGGTCCTCCGCGGCCCCGGCCTGGAGGGCGCTCACGGAACCCGTGATCGTCGTGAGGGGCGTCCGCAGTTCGTGGGAGACGTGATTCAGGAGGATCCTGGAAAGCCGGGCGGACTCCCCGGCCAGCTTGTTCCGCTCGTTCTCCTCCGCCAGAAGCTCCCGCTCCAGGGCCAGGGCCAGGTTGCCGGCCAGGGCCGACAGGACTTCCCGGTTCTCTCCGTCCAGGGCCCTCTCCCCCGGTCCCGCCGCGTAGAGGATTCCCAGGACCCCGTCCTGGGATCCCAGGGGGATGTACAACCTCCCGGGATCGTCCGCGACGCAGACATCGGACTGGAAACACCGGGCCGCGGCGCTCGGATCGAAGCCCGGCGCCGTCGGAGGCCCGCCCCGCACGGGACCTCCGGTGTCGAGGGTCCCGTCGGTGCCGCGGAGGAAGACCGAGGCACGCACCCTCATATGCCGTTCCAGGTAGTCCGACGCCAACCGGGCCAACCCGGCGATATCCCGTTCCCGGGAGACCGCCCGGGTAAAGCCGTACAGGAAGGCCATCCTGCGTTCCCGCAGGGACAGGGCGGACTCCTTCTCCTTTAGCCGGGAGGTGAGCAGGCCTCCCGCGAAGGCCGCCAGGAAGTACGCCGTGAACATGAGCAGGTCTTCCAGGCTGGCGATCGAGAAGGTCAGGCGGGGAGGTATGAACAGGAAGTTCCACAGGAGCGAGGATAGGGCCGCGCTGGCCAGGACCGTGATGCGGCCGCATGCGAACGGCAGGGTCATGTTGACCAGGAGGTACAGGATGGAGACGGACCTGTAACCCAGGGCGGGCTGGGCCAGGTGCCCCAGCAGGGTGATCGAAGCCAGGGCGGCCAGGGCCAGGGGGACTCCCCGCAGCGGTCCGGAGGAATCTCGGATCTTCAGGGGCCTCCTCACGGACGGAACCGGGGCCTTTCCCCGAAGGATCACCACGTCCAGGTCCCCGGACTCCCGGAGTATGTCCTCCATGACGCTGCGCCGGCCCAGGAAGGATCGGTCGGCCTCCTCGGCCTTGCCGATGACCAGGGTGCCGGCGTCCTTGACCCGGGCGTGGCGGACGATGCAGGAAGCCACGTCCCGGTCCACGGCGGAGAGTATTTCGGCTCCCAGCGTCCGAGCCAGGGCCAGGTTCCGTTCCACCCCCGCGGGATCTTCGTCGCATTCCGGGTCGTGCACGTGCAGGACCGTCCAGGCGGCTCCCTGCCGGCGGGCGGCGGCGTCGGTCCACCGGATCAGGTACTCGGAGTTGCGACTCCCGGTGACGGCGACGAGGAAGTGGTCTCCGAGCCCGGACTCGGAACGGCTCGAAATCGGTTCTTCCATGCCCCGAGCATAGCACTTCCTAAAAACCTCGTCCCATTAAGGAGACGTTAAGAAACCCTGGAGTTTCGTTAAGGATCGATTAAAACCGGAGGAACCGGGCTATCGGACGAGGACCACCTGCAGGTCGCAGACGTTCGTGTTGGTGGGCCCGGTGCGTAAAAGGCCGCCGATCCGGTCGAAGAAGGGATAGGAGTCGTTGGCCGCCAGGTAGTCCCGGGGCTTGAGCCCCGCGCCTCGGGCGGCTTCCAGGAGACCTGTATCCGCGAAGGCCCCCGCGGCGTCCGTCGGCCCGTCGTTTCCGTCCGTGCCCGCCGAGAGGAAGCAGACCCGCTGGGCGAGCCGTCCCTCCGCGTCGGAAAGGCCCGCCAGGAAGGACAGGGCCATCTCCTGGTTGCGTCCCCCCGTGCCGGTCCCCCGCAGGGTGACCGTGGTCTCCCCCCCGGCGATGAGGCAGGCGGGCCTGCTCCGGGGCGTCCCGTCGGCGGCGCAGTCCAGGGCCATGCCCAGGTAGGCCCGGGCGATCTCCCGGGCTTCCCCGGTGATCCGGGACCCCAGGTAGAGGGTACGGTACCCGAGCTGACGGGCCCGGGCCGCCGCGGCCATGGCCGCCCGGCGGTTCGAGCCCAGCACGATGTTGGCGACCGACCGGAAGATCCCGTCCCCGGGCTTGGGGGTGTCCGGCAGGAGGCCGGCCGCCCCGTCCCGGAGCAGGTCGGCCGCGGCGGCGGGGATCTTCTTCTCGATCCCGAAGCGCCGGATGATCCCCAGGGCGTCGGCCCAGGTGCTCGGGTCGGGGACCGTCGGCCCCGAGGCGATGGAGGCCAGCTCGTCCCCCACGACGTCGGAGAGGATGAGGGACACGACGGAGGCCGGGGCCAGGATTTCCGCCAGGCGCCCGCCCTTGACCGCGGACAGGTGACGGCGGACCGCGTTGATCTCCCGGATGTCCGCCCCGCAGGCCAGGAGCTCCCGGGTGACCGCGGCCTTGTCCGCCAGGGAGAGGGTCCGGCCGTCCCGGTCGTAGGGGGCGCAGAGGATGGCGGATCCACCGCCCGAGACGAGCACCAGGACCAGGGTCCGCTCGTCCGCCCCGCGGGCGGCCTCCATCACGGCCCGGGCGGCCCGTACGGAGGTTTCATCCGGCACGGGATGGGCGGCCTCCAGGATGCGCACCCGATCGCAGGGCTCCGCGTGGCCCGCCTTGACGGCCACCACCCCGCCGGACAGGCGCTTCCCCAGGACCTCCTCGGCCCCCCGGGCCATCCGGGCTCCGGCCTTTCCGTAGCCCAGGACCAGGATCCGGTCGAAACGGCCGAGGTCCCAGGAGAGGGGACGGCCGCCTGCGGCCAGCGTCAGGCGACCTTCCTCCGGTTTCAGCGCGTCCCGGACCATAGGCCGGGGATCCACGCTGGCCACGCCCGCGGCGAAGATATCAGTCGCATCCTTCCTCAGGCGGGCGTGGTCCACGGCGGGTTCCTTACACGAACAGGGACATCACGGCGACGACGAGAGCCGCCACGACACCTTCCACCGCGGTGGCGCTGGAATAAGCCTTGTAGGCGGTGTTCACGGACATCCCGGAGAACTGGGAGACCACCCAGAAGTAGGAGTCGTTGGCGTGGGACACCACCATGGCACCGGCCCCGATGGCCACGACCGCCAGGGCGGGATCCAGGCCGATGCTGGCCATCATGGGGGCCAGGATCGTGGAGGTGGTTATGATGGCCACCGTGGAGGACCCCTGGGCGGTCTTGAGGGCCGCGGCGATGATGAAGGGCAGGAAGACCCCGAGGGACAGGCTGGTGAGGTTCCCCTTGAGGAATTCCACGATGGGGCTGGCGGCGATCATGGCGCCGAAGGAGCCGCCCGCCGCGGTGATGACCAGGATGATGGCGGAGTCCTTGATCCCCTGGCCCAGCCAACCGTCCACGGCCTTGCCGAGCTCGCCCTTCTTGACCAGGAGCAGGCTGCAGAAGACGCCGATCATGAGGGCCGTGACGGGGTCGCCGATGAAGCGGATGAGCTTCTGCAGGGACTGGTCCCCGAAGGGCTTGGAGGGGAATTCCGCAACGCTCTTCAGGAGAATGAGAACGATGGGAAGCACGATGGGCAGGAAGGAGAGGAAGGTGCTGGGGAGTTTGCCGTATTTCTTCACGATGTCGCTGTAGGACTCCTCGACATCCGGCTCGATCTGGTACTTCTTGGCCACCTTGGTCGCCCAGAACAGACCCGCAAGGGACGCGGGCACCGCGGCGATGAGGCCGAAGAGGATCACCCGGCCCAGGTCCGCGGAGAGGGCGCCCGCCGCGGCGATGGGACCCGGGGTGGGGGGCACCATGGTGTGGGTGGCGTAGAGGCCCGTGGCCAGGGCCACGGCCATGACCGCCATGGAAGTTCCGGTCTCCTTGGCCAGGGCCTTGTTCAGGGGGTTCAGGATGACGTAGCCGGAGTCGCAGAACACCGGGATGGACACCACGTAGCCCGCGGCGTTCATGGCCAGGGGGGCGCGGTTCTTGCCCACCAGCTTCAGGATGGCCTGGGTCATGGACAGGGCCGCCCCGGTCTTCTCCAGGATCGTGCCCATGATGGTGCCGGCCACGATGACGATGCCGATGTTCGTCAGGGTGCCGCCGAACCCGGTCTTGATCTTGCCCACCACGTCCAGGGCGGGCAGTCCGATGGCCAGGCCGAAGGCGAAGGCCACGCCGATCAGGACGAGGAAGGCGTTCACCTTGTATTTCCCCGTCAGGAATACGATGGCCACCACCGCGACCACCAGCAAAAGCAGAGCTACCGTTCCGGATACCATGGGCTCCTCCTTGGGTAAGGCGAGAATGGATGATTCTAAGACCGGAATCCGGCTTTGGTCACTGGGAACTGCGCATCCGTTTCAAAGATGCTCCTGTGCATCTTGCACAGTACCGCCCCGCAATTTCAGATAGGCCGCCATGGACCGGGAGAGGGACAGTGCGCCGGCGTCGGCCCGGGGGTCGCAACCCAGGAAGGAGGACAACCTCGCGAGCCGGGCGGAGAGAGTGTTGCGGTGGACACCCAGCCGGGCCGCGGCCTCCTTCGCGTTGAATCCCGAGGCTTCCAGGGCTTTTAAGGTGGGGGCCAGGGTCCGTCGGAGCTCCGCGGGCGCCCGGGCCGCGATCGAGGCCAGGGCGTCGTCCAGGACGATCCGGGGAGTCCGGGCCAGGAAATAGTCGTCCAGGTGGTCCAGGATCAGGACCGGCCCGTCCCCGGGGGGGACGGGGAACCGGGAGGCCAGCCACAGGGCCTGGCGGTAGCTCCCGCGATACCGGGAGAAGTCGCCTTGGGGGGAACCGGCAAAGCACGTCACCTTGGGGATGCCGGCCGCCCGGGAGAAGGCCCCGCAGTACGCCTGGACCTCCCCGCGGTAGGCGGCCAGGATGCCCGGGACCCGCTCCTCCGGAGCCTCGACCCTCTCGGTGCCCAGCCTGCGGAACACCAGGAGGGACCCGTCTGGCAGGGCGCTGGCTATATCCTGGGCGTCATGGGCGCCCCGGGCCTTGGCCTGGGCCAGGGCATCCTCGGGCCCCTTGCCCGGGGGCAGCCTGAGGAGGAGCGCTGCGCGTTCGATCGCCGGGTCGTAGCCCAGCTTGCCGGCCAAGGCCAGCACGGCGGATTCGGGGACGGCTTCCTCGTACAGGAGGTAGGCCATCAGGGAGGACTTGCGGGTCCTGCGGTTCAGGACCGCCTCCCGCATGGACTCTAGCTCGATCATGGACTCCACGCTGGTCTTGACCGCCTGGGCCAGGTCCCCCACGACCTGGGGATCCCCGGTCACCCCGACCACCCCCAGCACCTCCCCCCGGACTTCCAGGGGCAGGTTCACCCCGGGCTTCGTGCCCTCGGGCAGGTGGTCCCCGGGGGAGATCCTCTCCTCCCGGCTTCCGGATTCCAGGAGGTGACGGGCCGCTGCGTGATAGGTTCCGACCCGGGCCGGGTCCCGGCTGGCTATGATGACCCCCTCCCGGTCCATGATGTTGATGTTGTAGTCCAGGCGCTCCCCGAGCTTGCGCAGGAAGGCGCCGGCCGTCTCCGCGTCCAGGCGGAGCCGCTCCCCCGGGGTTGCCGGATTGGAGGTACCGCCCGAGGCTTCCCGATCAGGGGACATCCCGGACATTCCTTCCCGGCTGGAACCCCGGCGCCCGGTACCGGCCGAACCTCTGCGTGAAGCCCCGGGAGAAGAGGGAGCCGAAGGCCCCGCTTCGTTCCAGGGCGCGCAGGACCGCGTCCAGGGGTCCCGCCTGAAGGAGGCTGAACCCGAGATAGAGGGCCAGGCCGGCCGCGAAAGCGCCGATCCCGCCCGACCGCCCGCCCCGCCCGGATGCGGTTTCCAGGAGGGCGCGGGCCGCGGGGCCCGACAGGAAGAGGGCCGCGACGTTCAGACCCAGCACCAGGACCAGTCGGGCGTAGGAGGTCTGGATGGCCCGCTCGGGGCAGAGGTTGATGCAGCGGTTGCAGCCGGAGCACGCCGTGGTCCAGGCGGGCCGGGCTCCGGTCATGCGGATCGCCGCGGACGGGCAGGTCCGGGCGCAGAGCCCGCAGGAGGTGCAGGATCCGTCCGCGACGAAGAGCCGGGCCAGGAGGCGGCGGCCGAAGGTCCGGAACCCTCGGGCCAGGAGGGGGCCGAGCGCGCGGGAGACGGGTCCGCGCCGTACCGAGCCGGCCGGGAGCCCGGGAGAGTCCGTTCCGCCGCCGGCCAGGGCGGCGGCCAGGCGGACGCCGAACTCCCGGGCTTGCCCGTCACCCAGGCTCGTCATGGCAGCCCGGGCCGCCTCATCCTCGGGGGGCGAAACTTGGGTCCAGTTTTCCGGATAACTGGCCTCTACCGATCCGACCGGAACGGCGCCTTTCCGGACCAGGATCCGGAGGGCTTCCGGAACCGCGGTCCCGCTCCAGCCGTTCACGACCCGACCCTTCGCGGCGGTCGCCCCGCAGGCGCAGAGGACGGCGGCCCGAAGTCCGGGGAGCCCGGGCAGGGAGCGAAGGGCCCGGAGGACGGGCCGGGGCGCGGAAAAGCCCAGGGCCGGGAACCCCAGCACCAGAAGGTCGTTCTCCCGAAGGCACTGCAGGGCGGAACCCAGGGACGGTCCTCCGGCGCGGATCTCGAGCCACTCCGCCTCCCACCCCGAGGCCTCTAGCCCCTCGGCGACCTTCTCCAGCGCCCTCAGGGTGTTCCCGGTCCCCGTGTAGTACGCGAACAACGCCTTCATCCGCCCCTTCCTCCGATCGGCACTCGCCGCGCACAGAGTACCACGGGGGCCGGGATTTGTCCGGAATCACGCCCTTGACTTACGCGGGGTGCCGGAGTATGCCGATACGGGTATCCGAAGGAGCCGCCATGCACCCACGCCCCAAGCTCTTCGTTTCCCGCTGTCTCGGGTTCGAGGCCTGCCGCTACAACGGCGCGGTCATCGAGGATCCCCTGGTCGCCAAGCTGGCCGGCTTTTGCGACGTCACGACGGCCTGCCCCGAAAAGGACACGGGCCTGGGGGTTCCCCGGGATCCCGTACGCCTGGCCCGTGCGGGAGGCGGGATTCGGATGATCCAGCCCGCCTCGGGCCGGGACCATACGGACGCCATGACGGCCTTCTGCGCGGCCAAGGCCGCGGAGCTGGCCGGGACGGCCCCCGGATCGGCCCGCCCGCCCGAGGGCCTTCCCGCCGTGGACGGTGCGGTGCTCAAGTCCCGGTCACCCTCCTGCGGAATGAAGGACGTGAAGGTCTACCGCTCCACGGAGCCGGGAGCCATGGCGGACGTCGGGATCGGGCTTTTCGGGCAAGCGGTCCTGTCCGCCCTGGGCGGGGCCCCCGTGGAGGACGAGGGCCGCCTCAAGAACTACACGATCCGGGAACATTTCCTGTCCGGCCTCTTCGCCCGGGCCCGGTTCCGCGCCGTCGCCGAGTCCGGAGGTCCCCGGGAGCTCTCGGAGTTCCAGGCCCGGCACAAACTCCTCTTCCTGGCGGTCAATCAGGCGTCCATGCGCAGACTCGGCCGGATCGCGGCCAACCTGGAAAGACACCCCTTCCCGGCGGTCCTGTCGGAGTACGGGGCGGAACTGGGCACGATGTTCGGGAGCCCGGCCAAGCCGGGGGGCGTCATCAACACGGCCCTGCACGCCTTCGGCGGCTTCTCGGAGCGCCTGTCGCCGTTGGAACGGAAGTACTTCCTGGACGCCGTCGAGGAGTACCGGGACGAGCGCATCCCCGCCTCCGCCCTCTTCACCCTGCTCAAGGCCTGGGCCGTCCGCTTCGAGGTGCGCTACCTCCTGGACCAGGTCTTCCTGGACCCCTTCCCCAAGGAACTGGTGGAAATCACGGATTCCGGGAAGGGTCGGGACCGATAGGTCGCCGATCCGGACGGAGCGGACGCCAGGCGTTGGCCGCGCGCCTCCCTCAGGCCCCGGGTTCCCAGAGAAAAGCGGAGGCCTTCTTTCCCAGCACGGTCCAGGACCAGGACCGCGATGCCGGCCGGCCGCCGAACCCGGCGCAGACGTGGAGGGGCAGGAGGTGCTCCTCCCGGGGATGGCAGTACCGGGCGTGGGGGGCCCGCTCCCACTCCGCCAGCCTTCGATCCCGCTCGCCGGCCGGAAGGTCCGGGGAGGCGCAGGTTTCCGTGAGCCAGGCCTGGAAGGCTTCGTTTCGGGGATCGGGACTCCCCGGGGCGGCCGAGAAGAACTCCCTCATGTTGTGGAAAGAAAACCCCGAACCCAGGATCAAGAGGTCCTCCCCTTGCAGGGCCGTCAGGGCCCGGCCCAGGTCGAGGTGGGCGCGGGGTTCCAGGCCGCGGATCAGGGAGACCTGGACGCACGGGACGTCCGCCCCGGGGTACATCAGGGCCAGGGGCACGAAGACCCCGTGGTCGAATCCGCGTGCCTCCTCGGGCCGGGCGGGGATCCCCGCGGCGGACAGGGTTTCCAGGATCCGGCCGGCAAGGGCGGGATCCCCCGGGGCGGGATACCGGATCCGGTAGGCTTCCTCGGGGAAGCCGTAATAGTCGTAGAGGAGCTCCGGTGCGGGCCCGCCGATCACCCGGACCTCGGGCTCTTCCCAGTGGGCGCTGACCACGAGGATCGCGGACGGACGGCCGAGATCCCGGCCGAGTCCCCGGAGACCCCCGACCAGCTCCGCGTGGCCGGGATCGCCCAGGAGGGGCAGGGGGCCGCCTCCGTGGGGAATGTACAGGGCGCGGGCTCGAGGCATGCTCATGGGGACCTCCTTGATCGAAGCTCGGCCCGGACGCCGTTCCTCAATATCCCGTGGATTCTCGCACCAAACGATGAGATGATCTATACTGACCCGAGGAGTCAGCATATGAAACCTCTCGTCCTGCTAAGAACCCTCGTCCGGACCGCCGGCATCCTGGCCGGGGCATTCCTGGTGTTCACGGGTCTCGCGAACCTGCCCCGGATGTTCCTGGGCATCGGCGTCATCCTAGCCGGCCTTGGCCTCGGGGCTCTCGTGAACGCGGCTCTCCGGAAAGCCGGGCAGTACATCCCGCCCGAGATCGTCGCGGATCCCGGAATCCGAAACCCCGTCCTCCGCTTTCTGATCCAGCCGGAAATTCTCATCGTGGTCTTCGGCTTCTTCTTCAATTTCTTCTGGGAGGTTTCCCAGATCCCCCTGTACGAGGGGATCAACCGGGGCATCCCCTACTTCGGGGAGAACACGGTGGAGATGAAGCTCTTCTTCGTCCGGACCTTCTGGCGGGCCGCCTTCCTCGACGCCCTGCTCCTGGTCGGTGCCCACCTCCTGACCCTGGCGATCCTGAGGGAACGATTCTGGTTCTCCAAGGGAGGGCGGCTCTTCGGTATCCGTTCCCTTACCGTCCGCCCCTGGGTCGGCTTCGGGATCTCCACCCTCATCTGCGTGGCCTTCCTGATCTACCTGGAGATCAGCGCCTTCGATCAGGGCCTCTGGGCCTACTCCCGCCTGATGCCGACCTTGTTCACGAAAATCGGCCTGACGCCCGTAGGAGGCCTCCTGGTCAGTCCGACCCTGGTGTTCCTGCTGACCCGGAGGGTAAGTCGACCGGGGCCGCCGCTGTCTTGACGGAGATCGAGATCCGGGACGGACGGCCGGAGGACGCGCCCGTGGCCGCCCTTTTGATCCGGGAAGCCGGGGACCGGCTCATGGACTTCCTGGCGGGATTCCGGGGCCGGGCGGCGACGGAAGAGGTTCTTGAAGGGCTCTGGAATCTCCCGGGTACCCGCTTCAGCCGGGAGGCCGCGCGGGTTGCCCTGACGGACGGCGAGCCGGCGGGCATCCTGGTCGGGTATCCCCGGGAGGCGATGGCGGGCCTGGACCTCGGGACGGGACGGGCCCTGCTGGGCCTGCGGGGTCTCGCCCTGGCGGCGGGGGTCCTCCGGCATCCCGTGCTTACCTGGCGCATGTCCACCCTGCCCGAGGCGGAACCGGGGGACTGGTACATCTGCGTCCTGGCGACCCGGGAAGCCTGCCGCGGCAGAGGCATCGGGGCGGCCCTGCTCTCGGACGCCGAATCCCGGGCCCGGCGGCACGGCGCAGCGGCCCTCTCCCTGATGGTCTCCGAGGGCAACGCCCCGGCCCGATCCCTGTACGTGAAGTTCGGGTTCGAGGAACGGGGCCGCTTCACCGTGGCGGGCCGGACGAGCCTGAGGATGGGGAAGGCCCTGGAAATGCTAGAGCCGCGGTAAGTATTCCCGACCTCATGAGCTTCGCTGTATCACAGGATTCGTTGGATTATGCGTATCGTGACGCCTTCCTCATCCCTCTTTGCCGGAATTCTTAAAAATCCCCTCGAACAGGAAGTCCACGTAGGCTCCGGCCAGGTCCCCGGGGGAAAGGCCCCGGGAATCCTCGAGCCAGGAAGCCGCGAGGCCCAGGATCATCATGGACAGGGCCCGGGCGGCCAGGGGTTCCGGAAGGGAGAGGCGGATCCCGGAGAGGCGGGCGAGTCGGGATTCTCGGAGGTAGGCTGAGAAATACTCTTCGATACCCAGGAAAACCCGGGAACCCGCGCGGCCCGAAAGCAGGGGACGGAAGAGGGAGGCATTGTCCTGCAAGACCCGAAAGAATCTCTCCACCCGGGCCCGGATCCGCTCCCGGGGACCCGAATCATCCGCCGGACGGGAACCCGTACGAGCCCGTCCGACGGACTCCGGATCGATCTCGGCCAGCAGTTCCCCCAGGTAGAGACCCAACCCCCGCTCCGCAAGGTCCTCCTTGTCCTCGAAGTGCCGGTAGAAGGTGGCCCGGTTGACCTCGGCCCGTTCCGCGATGGAGGCCACGGTGGAAGCGGGGCCGCCTCCTTCAGAGCAGAGGTCCAGGTATGCCTGGACTATGGCTCGCCGGGTCTTCCGGATCCTGGGATCCTCTTCGCGACCGTTCTCAGCCATGGTACCTCCCGCTTCGCGGACGGGATTCAGCATAGGATCCCGGGTGCGTCGGATCAAGCGCTTATGTCGAGTACGCGACGCTTTCCCGGGTCCGTGTCGCGGGGGCGGATCCTGGAAACCGGGACACGGCCGAAGGCGGCCGATATCCTGTCTTTGCGGAACGGGCCGGAACAGCGGGCCTCGCCGCGCAGGAGACAACCATGGATGAAAGAAGGACCCTGAAGATCGGACTCGTGCAGAACTCCCCGAAGCCGGGAGCCGCGATCGAGAACCTCATGGACGCCCGTCCCCTGATCGAGGCGGCCGCGGCGGCGGGGGCCGACCTCATCGCCTTGCCGGAACTCTCGGCCTCGGGTTATGCCCCGACCCGGGGCATCTGGCGCAGCGCGGAACCCGCGGATGGACCCACGGAGCGGTGGCTCGGGGAGACGGCCGATGCCCTGGGAGTATACCTCTGCGCGGGGTACCTGGAGACGGACGGAACGGATTTCTTCAATACCTACGCGGTGGCCGGTCCGGAGGGAAGACTCCTCGGGAGAGTCCGGAAGGAGACCCCATCCATGGGGGAAACCTACCTCTTCCAGGGAGAGACCGGTTCTCACGTCGTGGAGACTCCCATCGGCAGGATCGGGATCGGGATCTGCAACGACAACCACATGGCCTACCTGCCAGGCCGCCTCCGGGCCGGCGGGGCGGAACTGCTGCTCATGCCCCACGCGTGGCCTCTGCCCACGGAGCCGTCCAGACTGGTCTCCCGGGAGGACATCGAGCGCCAGAGGGCGAACATGACGGAGCTGCCCGCCCGGTACGCCCGGGGGTTGGGAATCCCCGCGGCTTTCACGAACCTGTCGGGCACCCTGGACTTGGGAGGGGAACGGTCGCCGGGATTCCTGGGAGCCCTGCTTCCGCCCCCGGAGAAGTACGGGTTCCCGGGATACGCGGCGATCCACGCCGCGGGCGGGGAGATCCTCCGGTCCCGGGCGGACGGCGAGGGCTGGATCGTCGGGGAGGTCGTCCTGGGGACCGGCATGCGGCCCGAGGCTTCGATGCCCGCGTACGGACGGAGAGTGTATCCGGGTAACTCGGACGGCGGGATCCTGGCGCTCTACGAGAGCCTGGGCCGCCGATCCTACGCGCGTTCCCGGGATCGGCGGACAGCCGCCCGGGCGGCCTTCGAGGCGGGCCGGACGAGCCTGAGGATGGGGAAGGCCCTGGAAATGCTAGAGCCGCGGTAGGCATTCCCGCCCTCATGAGCTTGGCGATATCACAGGATTCGTCAAATCCTTGATTGTCCGCCCCGCCGCCGCGGGGTATAATGCCTCCCATGAATCCCACCCGATCCCGAGCGCTCCTTGCCGTCGTCCTGGCGGTGCTGGCGATCGCGGCGGCGGCCGCCCAGGCCCGGCCGTCCGGGACCGCCCCGGCCCTCCCCTATCCCCGGACTTCGTCGGAGTGGGCGGCCTTCCTGGCTCCGGACCCGCGCTTCGTCGAGCTCGGCGGCATCCCCGAGCCCATGCCCACCCGGAAGCTGGCGGAGGCGGGCCTCGTCGCATCCGGCGTTCCGCCGGAGCGGATGGAGTACTACATAGGTAAACTGCGGGAGACCTTCGAGGCCCTGCGCGCCCGGTCGGAGTACATCCAGGATCCCGCCCTGCGGGCCGAATCGATCCTTCCCTTCCTGCACAGGACCCTGTTCAAGAAGTACGAGGAGAACTCGACAACCGTGGACGGGGTTATCGACACGGGGTACTTCAACTGCGTCTCCTCCGCGGTGGTCTACCTCCTGGCGGCCCGGGTCTTCGTCCTGCCCATGAAGGGGGTCCAGACCCCGGACCACGCCTTCTGCGTGATCACCGTGAACGGCCGGGACATCGACGTGGAGACCACGAACCCCTTCGGCTTCGATCCGGGGACCAGCAAGAAATTCCAGAGCACCTTCACGAAGACCACGAAGTTCGCCTACGTGCCGCCCCAGGACTACGCCCGCCGCAAGACGATCACGGAAAAGGACCTGGTGGGATTGATCCTGCACAACCGGGGCGTGGACATGCAGAGACGGGGACGACACCTCGAGGCCCTCCGGCTGGCGGTGGACCGGGCGACGGGCTTCCCGGGCCCCGACGCCGCGGAGTTCCTGGCCGCCTGCGCCCAGAACGTCCTGGCGGAGCTCTTCGACCGCAGGGACTGGCCGGGCGCCCTTGATATGGCCGAGGGAGTCCGGAAACTGGCCCCCGCGGATCCGAGGCTTCGGGAGCTGTACACCCTGGCGGCCCGGAACTACGCGGTGGACGCCCACAACCGCTTCGCGGAACGCTACAACGCCCGGGATACCGCCGGTGCGCGGGCGATCCTGGAACAGGCCCTGCGCCGCCTGCCGGGGGATCCGATCCTCACCCAGGACCTGGAAGCCCTGCGCTAGGCGGCAGGCCGGACATCGGGACATGGGAACCCTGCGAATCGGGACCTGCTCCTGGAAGTACCCCTCCTGGAAGGGACTGGTCTACTCGAGCCGGGAACCCGGGAACTTCCTGGCGGAGTACGCCCGCAAGTACGACACCGTGGAGGTGGACCAGTGGTTCTGGTCCCTGGGCAGGTCCGGGGCGGGTCTGCCCCGGCGGGAGACGGTCCTGGAGTACGACGCGGCGGTGCCGCCGGAGTTCCGGTTCACCGTAAAGTGCCCCAACGCCCTGACCCTGACCCGGCCCTACGCCCGGAAGGGCGAAACGGCCGAGCCGAACCCCCGCTTCCTGGACCCGGGGTTTTTCCACGGATTCCTGGACGCCCTGGCTCCCCTGGTGCCCAAGGTCGGACTCTTCCTCTTCCAGTTCGAGTACCTGAACAAGGACAGGATCCCCGGCCGGGAGGCCTTCCTGGAGCGGCTCGGGACCTTCCTGGAATCCCTGCCCGGGGACCTGCCGTACGGCGTGGAGATCCGCAACCCCCGGTGGATCGATGCCGGGTGGTTCGACTTCCTCGCGGAGCACGGGGCGGCCCCGGTCCTCCTCCAGGGCTACTGGATGGAGGACCTGGCCGACATCCTGGCCCGGCACGGCGGACGCATCCGGGGCCGGGCCTGCCTGCGCCTCCACGGGGAGGACCGGGAGGGGATGGAGGAGCGCACCGGCGAGGATTGGAGCCGGATCGTCCGGCCGAAGGACGGGGACCTGGCCCGGATCGTCCCGGAGCTGGCGACCCTGGTGGAAGCCCTGGACGAGGTCTACCTCAACGTGAACAACCACTACGAGGGCTCCGCGCCCCTCACGATCGACAAGATTCGAAGAAGCCTGCACCTTTCCGAGGGGGAACAGCATGGATTCCGGGCGCCCTGACATCCGAGTCCTGGGCCGGAGGGCCGCGGCCGCGTCTCTCCGATTTCTGGCATCCTCCCTCGCGACCTTCCTGGTGATCCTGTTCATGGCCGGGTTACCCCTGCTCATCTCGGCGAAGGACGCCCGGGTGGAGATCGATCCCGAGCGGGTCCTGGCCGCGGCCCGGGGCTTCCTGGCCTCCGCCCTGGACGGCACCCTCCGCACCTTCAAGATCGGACGGACCGCCTGGGACCTCCGGGAGATCTACCCCAAATTCCTGTCCGTGTCCTTCCTGTACACGGCGATCCCCGGAGCCGCGGGGATCCTCCTGGGGACGGTGGCGGGCGCCGCGGCCCGGTCCCGGCGGCGGGGCACTTTGGACCGTCTGACGGACCTGGCCCTGGGCACGCCGGACTTTCTCCTGATCCTGGCGGTCCAGCTGGGGGCGGTCTGGATCCTGGACACCCTGGGGATCGACCTGTCCCTGGGGGGAAATTCCCGGCTGGCCCTCCTGCCCCTGTCCGTCATGGGGGTCTACCCCTTCTTCCTGGCCCGTCGCTGCGCCGCCGAGGCGTCCCGGGAGGCGGAGACCTCGGACTACATAGCCTTCGCCCGGGCCAAGGGCCTGCCGGAGGGGTGGATCCTCCGCCGCCACCTGGGCGCGGCGGTCATACCCCGGCTGGAGGCGGAGCTTCCCGTGATCGTCTCCTTCATGCAGGGAAGCCTGTTCATCACCGAGCGGGCCTTCGCCCTGCCCGGCATGGCCCGCCTGCTCTTCGATTCGGCCTTCTCGGGCCAGCGGAAGCATATGATGTGGACGATCTACCAGTACGACCATGTCGTGCTGTCCCTGACCGGGCTCGCGGTTTCGGGACTGCTCGTGTTCGCGGCCCTGCGCCTGGGCCTGGGAGCGGCCCGGAAGGTGTTGACCCGTGAATAGGCGGCTGGCCGCGGGCCTCCTCCTGCTGGCCCTGCTCCTGGGCCTGGCGCTGTTCTCGGATTCCATCGCGCCCCACGAGCGGGGCTTCATGAAGGCCGTGCGCTACGACACCGTGGACGGGCAGGAGGTCATGCTCGTCTCCCCGGAGCCGCCCAGCCGGTTCTTCCTCTTCGGCAGCGACGGCTGGGGCTACGACCTTTTCTCGGAGATGATCCACGGCCTGGGATGGACCCTTTCCATCGTATTCGCCACGGCCCTCCTGCGGAGCACCGCCGCCCTGACGGCGGGGCTGGCCCTGGGGGCCCTCCGTCCGACGGGCCTTCGGCGCAGGCGGTTCTCCCCCCTGGCCTCCATCCCGGGATTCATCCTGGCGGCCTTCGTCCTGTATCCGGTCACCATCAACTCCCGGCTTCCGCCGGTCGCGCTCTTCGCGGTCCAATCCAGCCTGCTTGCTTTGGTCGAGCTCCCGGCCCTGGCGGAATCCTTCGCGGCCCGGTCGGCGGACGTGCTCGGACGGCCCTTCGTGGAGGCGGCCCGGACCGCGGGAGCGGGGGTGCCGTGGATACTCCGGTACCATGTCCTGCCCTTCGCGTTCACCGATTGGCTGGAATCCCTTCCGGTCCAGGCCCTGTCCGTGGCGGCCCTGGTGGGCAAGCTGGGGGTTCTCCGCATCTTCGTGGGGGGGACGATCCTGACGGTGGATCCCGTGATCTTCCTGCCCGCCAAGGGGGAATGGCTCGGCCTGCTCGGATACTACTACACCGGCGTCCGCGGCCAGCCCTGGCTCTTCCTGGCCCCCTTCGCGGGGTGGATGCTGATCCTGACCTGCGTAGGCCTGCTCTCCTCGGGCACCAAGGCGGCCTGGGCCCGGTCGCGCCGCATCGAGGTCCCGGAATAGGCGCGACCCGCACCCTCCGTGCACGGTATTTGTTTCTACGCATAGAATTCAAGCCTCTTCGGAACCCCTGTTTCAGTAGATAAAAAAGATTTGTTGACTAGTCAAATTTTGCATGATACCCTCCAAACATCCCCAACATCCCCTATTCTCAGGAGGCAAGTGTGCGTACGGTGAGATCTATTCTCATGGTTCTGCTCGCGCTCTC
>Ga0116153_10000322_pt1 | contig 66834 bp, 56 predicted proteins | sample AD_UKC028_MetaG_FD_89896 | JGI IMG/M metagenome (GOLD analysis project Ga0116153, IMG submission 89896) | Active sludge microbial communities of municipal wastewater-treating anaerobic digesters from USA - AD_UKC028_MetaG | ecosystem: Engineered > Bioreactor > Anaerobic > Digestate | place: USA...
GAGGCATGCTCCAATCAGGATACCTGCAATAAAGACAAAGACAACGCACAGGGGTTCGGCAACTCCTGCCTCGGCTGTCAGGCGCTCGCCGACACCTACGACCCCGCCTTCAGTTACCTCGAATCCTCCGACTGTCAACTTTCCGACCGCCAACTGACCAATACCGAATGTTACCGCGTCAGCCGCCTGACCGGTCCCTGCGACGGAGACTGGTCCTCCACTCCCAACACGAGCGCGACCGGCACCTCCACCAAAGCCTTCTGGTATCTCAACTTCAAGCGCGCCCTCATCAACAGCGACGCCGATCTGCTGAGCGGCGCCAACTGGGTCCGCTGTATCCGCGCTGGGACCGCAGACGACATCCCCGAGGGGCAGACCGACTATCCGCCGGTCGCGTCGGGCGAATGCATCCGCGACCTCGACTGCCCGGTCGAGAAATACTGCGTCGAGAATCAGTGCATTCTCATCCCCGAAGAGACGTGGCTCGACAGCGCGAGCGGCCTGACCTGGCAGACCTTCCCCACCAAGAAGACATGGGCCGACGGCATCGCCTACTGCGACGCGCTGGATCTTGGGGGTTCGGCCGATTGGCGGCTCCCGACCATCGACGAACTGAAGACGCTCTCCACCTGCGCCGGCACCGCGACCTGCGGCATCACCGACGCCTGCGCCGGCTACACCTCCTGCAACGGCGGCAGCGCCGACTGCAAAGGATGCGCGTCAGGCAACTACCTCCCCGAGATACTCGGGCTCGACATCCAGAACCACTGGTCGGCAACCGAAGAAACGCAGACCGCCACCGAGAACGCGTGGACCCTCAACTTCAGCACGAGCAAGATCGGCTACCTCGATAAGGGCTGGGAGTTCACCGTCCGCTGTGTGCGGTAAGGGAGAAAATACATGCGCAAACTCATTCTTCTCGCCACGATCCTCATCGCGGCGGCGCTTGCGGCCGAGACGGTCGAAGGCGATACGCTCGGTCCCTCGGTGTCGAAGATCGGCGACCGTGAACTCAAGTGGGAAGACGGCGCCCACGACTTCTTCGTGATGTTCAAAAGCCTCCTTTCGCGCCAGTTCGACACCGCGTCGAGTCAGACCAATATGCAGCCCGACACCTGCCGTGACGCGGCGACCTTCACCCTGCAGGATTTCAACATCCCGCCCGACGCCTACATCACCGACGCATTCCTCATCTGGAACGGCGCGGTACCGCTGGAATCGCTCGACGCCCCCACCGACAACACCGTGACGCTCAGTTTCACCGGGAGCGGCGGCGGGTCGCTGGAACGCGAGATAACGGCGGGCGAGGCGCAACTCCTCGGCGGCGATAAAGGCTTCCCGTTCGAAGGAACGCGGCTCCTGCGCGAGATCGTCAACGAGGACCACACCGGCTATGTCGAGAGCGAACTCGCCTATTTCACCTACCGCGTCGATATCACCGACTTCTTCGCCGAACTGCACGCCAAAGGGCGCGAACTGGGACTCGCCGACGGCGCGAGCATCACGGGCGACTACACCGTTTCGGGGCTCGACTGCACCAACCAGACCTTCCCCTATCTCCAGAACACCTCGCTGGTGAGCAACTGGGCGATCGTTTTTGTCTACACCTCCAACGCCCCCGGCATGAACCCGAAGAAGATATATCTCTATAACGGGCTCAAGCTCTACAATCACGAACAGACCCCGGTGGTCGTCTCGGGATTCCAGCTGCCCGACAGCCCCGTCATCCGGCTCACGCTCATGGTATCGGAAGGCGATTCGGACCTCTATGTGGCCGACGCCGAACACATGCTCCCCGAAGGGCTCGACTTCCGCGGCGCACCGGAACTGCCGTGGGCGCCGGTCTTCAACATCTGTCACCCCCACCGCGAGCCGATGGCGTTCGGGCAGAAGGGCTATGACGATATCTTCAACTCGATATCGAGCTTCTACAACTGGGACGCCGAACAGGTCTACTGCATCGGCGGACTGCCCAATGCGCCGGGCGAGACCGACGCCGCGACGGCAGAGTGGGCGATCGATGTCGATACCTTCATCCTGCGTCCCACCGACTTCCCCGGCCATTTCACGCCGGGCGACACCGACCTCGAATTCAACATCCGCGCCAATCAGGATATGGTGGTGACCAACCTTGTGATCGTATCGGTCGACACCAAACCGGCCTCGTTCGACATCCCCGACACGGAGGAGAAAAGCTACTGCTCCTGCGCCGACGCCGAACGTTCCTTCTGCGACGGCCGCCCGCTCTACTACCTCATCCGGGTCGAGAACTGGGGCGAGGCGATGGCGAGTCAGGTGACGGTCCGCGACGCCATTCCCAACGAAGTGACCTACATCGCCGGCACCACCGAGATCGGCTACGACCCGACCGGCAGCGGCGAACCGCAGTGGCACACCGTACCCGATGACGCGGGCGTTTCGCCGGTCGTGGCGGGGCTCCTGGTCGCCGACACGCTCGCACCATGCCTAGGCGGCAGTTGTTCCGAACGCTATTTCGTCCGGTTCAAGGTCCAGCCGAAAGATGATCTGCCCAAGAATATCGTGATCAACAACACCGCCGAGATATTCGACACCGGGACCGCCGCCTACTTCACCAACAGCAATGTACCGGTGCGGCTCCGCAAGTCGATAACCTGTCCCCCGGCCGATGTCTGCGCCTCGCCCGACCGGTGCGATCCGGCCTGCGGCGGATGCATCGGGGCGACCGAGGAACCGGTCACCGACGACACCGCGACGCCCGACGATGAACAGACGGCCGACACCATCGCGCCGGTGACCGACAAGGGCGCCGAAGAGGTGACCGACGATGAGATGATCGAAGAAGAGTCCAACGCCTGCGGTTGCAGCGTCATCGGCTGATCCGTCTACGGGTCAATTTTCCTTCAACAGGAACTCGGGAAGATAGAGCCTTTGGATACCGTTGCGGTCGCCGCCGCCGATACGGTCCATCGAAAGGACATACTTCGGATAGTTGTCCTGCACCGCCTCCAGCGGCCCGAACTCCCGGCGCGACACCGATTCGTCGGCGAGCAGATAGCACACCTGCAGATATATCTTCTTCCCGCCGCGTTCGGCGATGAAGTCTATCTCCGTTTCGCCGAATTTGCCGACGCTCACCGCATAGCCGCGCTTCTTCAACTCGAAGTAGACCGCCGTTTCGAGCGCCGTGTTGATGTCCGACTGGCGGTACCCGATGAGGGCGTGTTTCAGGCCGAGGTCGCCGAAGTAGTATTTCTCGCTCACCTCAAGGAACCGCTTCCCTTTCAGATCGTACCGCGACGCCCGATGCGCGAGAAAGGCCGAAACGATGTAGGCGATATAGTTGTAAACCGTTTCGACGCCCGCCGTCCGCCGCTCGTTCTTCATGAAGTCGGCGATCCGTTTCGCCGAAAAGACATTGCCCGAATTGTCGGCGAGGAACCGGATGATCCGGCGCAGAAGGTCAATGTCGCGCACCCCGTAGCGAGCCACGATATCCTTGAGGATGATGCTGTCGAAGAGCGATCCGAGATACTGCCGTATCGTCTCGTCGTCCTGTTCCATGTGGTGGATGCCGGGCATCCCGCCGCGCCGCAGGAACTCGTCGAACAGTTTCTCGTCGGGCTCCGCGCCCCGGAACAGTGCATATTCGCGCAGCGACAGCGGATAGACCGGGATCTCGATGTAGCGGCCGGTCAGGAGTGTCGCCAACTCCGACGAGAGCAGATTCGCGTTCGACCCGGTGAGGTAGATGTCGAAGCCGCCCTCGTTCAGGAGTGAATTGACCGCCCGTTCCCACCCTTCTATCTCCTGCACCTCGTCAATGAAGAGATAGTGCGGCTCCGCCCCTTTCTTTTTTTTCGGGCGCCGGTCGGTGACGAAGGTATGCAGATCGGTCTCGGTGCGGATCGCGGCGAATTCGAGCAGTTCCATGTCGATGTAGATGATCCGTTCCGGTGTCACGCCGTTTCTCATGAGGTCGTCGCGGAAGAGGCGCATGACGGTGCTTTTGCCGACGCGGCGCATACCGGTGAGGACTTTGATGAGCGGCGTTCCGGCAAACCGGGCTACCTGTTCCTGATAAAACTTTCGTTCGTACATGAAAAACGCCTCCGCAAACTGAAAAGTTTACGATACAACCGAAACAAATGCACTATACACTAAAAGTTTCGGTTATACAAGAAACTTTTTTAGCAGGCGGCTACCATATAATAATAGGCGGCGAAAATGCCGCGAACGATTCAGGGCATCAGTTCGACGCCGAACCGTTTGGCGATGAACACCGTGGCGATGAAACAGGCGGCGGTCAGCACCACCGAAAGGCCGAGCGCGCTCCAGAAGCCGACGCCGCGCCGCAGGAGCCACGGCATGATGAGGAACATCGGCAGGGTCGGGATGACGTACCAGAAGGTGTAGTAGGCGTGGTTCGCCACTTTCTCGCTCCCCTGTTTCTCGGCGTAGAGCCAGATCATCACCATGATGGTGACCAGCGGCAACGAGGCGATGAGGGCGCCGAGTTTGTCGGAGCGTTTGGCGAACTCCGACACGACCACGACCACGAGCGCCGTCACGGCGTATTTCACGATAAGAAGCATCATGCGGTCACCTTTTTGATTGAGTAGCCGAGGGCGGCGCCAAGGATGGTGGTCATTATTGTAATAGGTATAAGGGAAAATGGCTCCTTGGCGGCAATGAGGATGGCGGCGGGGGTCAGCAGGAGGAATGAGATGGCGATCCCTTTGAGCGGGGCGGGCAGGTGCAGGTCGGTCCGCTGGATGAAGAAGCCGGCGATCACCCACAGGCAGAAAGCCGATGCGTCGGCCTCCCACGGTAGCCCTTGCGCCAGCATCGGCATCACATCAATCATTCCGGCGACCGCGCCGAGGATGGGGCCGAGGTAGGATTTCATGCGGTAACTTCTCTTATTTTTTGCTACAATCATTACATGTTTCTATGAATTCAAGAAGTTTCAAAGCCAAATCTTCGGCCTCTTTAGAAAGCAGTCCCGCCGTGCCCTTCAAGCTGTCCATGATTTTCAATGTTTCCCGGCACAATTCGACCTTGTCAGCCAATGTGTCTGTATCTTTTTCTTTTACTTTCTTTGTCTTAAGAACCGTGGGGATTTTGTCTGGAGCTCCCTTATAAATTTCATCTCTGATGTAGCGTCCCATCTTTTCTTTCTTCGTGTGGTATTGAGAATAATCGACTGGCATCGCATCATCCTTTAGCAGCTTTTTGAGAACAACCGCGCTGATAAGGTTTTCGATTTCACGGCCCTCTAATTTATAAAATCTATCTTCCAAATGTGTTTTCATCCTCTCCAAGCGCTCATATTTCTCTCCTTGAGCATCGTCGTTGTCAGCAACTACGAAATAGTTCCCACAGAGTCTTTTTACATCAATTTGGGGATCTGCACCCAACTTCTTGTTGATGAAGTCCCAATGCGTTATGTTGGCACCGCCATATTCCGCAAATGAGTAGTGGATTCCCTCGATGTACTTATGGTCATTCTTACTCATCATGATTTCGAGATACTTGCGAAGGTAGAGTCGGTCAGTGATCCCCTCAACCCAAATGGTACAGTTCGAAAGAAAGACAGATGACTGTTTGACGCCAAGCAACTCAAGGCTTGAGAAATCAGTGTTCTCCACTTTTTCGACGATGAATTGGGGATCGCCCTTTTCGACACTTTCAAAATCTTTTCTAAAGGTATAAATAGATGTAGCGCTTTGATCCAGCGATAAATCGAGTAAGTGATTGGAGTGCGTCGTAATGAAATACTGAAATGACTCCATGCCTTCGGTACCGGAAATTGTTTGGAAAAAGGTTTTCTGTAATCCGGGATGCATATGTATTTCCGGTTCATCTATAAAAACGAGAATCTTATCGTTTTTGCGCATAAAAAGCGGAAAAGTGAGGATAAGTATTTGCTGAATACCATCGCCAAGGCTGTAAATTGGAAAATCATCTTCATTGCCAATCTTTACATAAACAACATCCGTTCCTTCGCGAGGTATGAGAGTTACAGGTCGTGCCTCAAAAAATGCCCGTGAAAGAAAAATCTCAAAATCCCTAACCAACGCTCGCTGTTCATACGAACCAAGCAAGTGTTGTTTCAAAGCATCATACATTTCCAAACCAGTAAAAACCATTTGCTCTCTTTCTTTTATTAAAAGGTCAATTTCTTTATCCTGTTGCTCCTCGCTTACCATATCCCGCACATCATTTCCTCGGAAAACATCGTCCGTTTTCCTTCTTCCGACATATTCTCCCCTTATCTCACCGCTAAAGTAATCTTTCATGGTTCTATCTCTAAAACAGTCGCTTTTATCACTGCTGAAAGGACGAAGACCTCGAAGTACTGGGATATAAAGTTTTTGATAACCATATTGAGGAGGAAAATCATTCAAATATCTCTGGGCAATTGAAGCCAGAGTGCTATCCATACGGTCTCTAGAACTTGTTGTTTCTAATGATATCATTATGTTTCTATCTCTCAATTCCGTACAACCCCTATTTAGTACGCCTTGAATGGTTGCTTTGTAATCATGGGAGGTCTGGAATATTTCTGTTGAATCGGGATGAGGAAGAGCCACCTCAACATGTGGAACATGGCTAGCTGCGCTCTTTTTAAATTCTTTTATTACATCACCCCTAAAGGCATCATATAGTCTTTTTGCTTCCCGAAAATCATCAGCGGCATCAAAATAATCGCCGACATCACGCAAAAAAAGGTGTCGTAGAAATCGGCTCTTTCCCGAATTGTTTGAACCAACAAAGAGATTGACCTTTGAGAGATTATATAACTTGTTATCTGATGTTGCTCCAAATTTGGAAACAAATCCCTCGATGCCAAAACGCAGACTACCTATTCCGGCCATTGATTACCTCCTAAAATTCCTTGCCATTCATTCCCCAAATTTCGCCCTTGTCCACCGTCAATATCGCCATAGTAGCAAATCGGCATGAGGAGTCAACAGATTTTGCGCGGTGAAAAGGAAAGGACGATGACCGAAATTTACAGCGTGTAGCTGTACTTGAACTCCATGAGCCCCTGATAGAACATCGGGAAGTCCTTCTTCCGGATCGCATCGAGAATGCAGTCGCCGAAGAGCGACGACTGGTATTTCTCGGTCTCGAAGTAGATATCGATGATCTTGCCGGAGCCCGCCACGCGGACCTTGAGCCACATCTGACCCATGAGGTTCTTGTCGCCCTGATTGATCCGCTCCTGATAGCACTGCGTGATGTTCGGGATGAACGAGTTCATGTGGAGCCCGACCACCTTCGCATCGAGCTGTTCGGGAAGCCCCGACTCCCGGCCGCCCCACGCGCGCGCCAGCTCCTTTTCGTCCGGCGGTTCATTGACATAGTCCTTGTCCTCGGGACGCGGCGGCCGCTTGATGAGATTACCCTCGACCTGCGCCTGCCGCTGCATCATCGCGACGATATCGTTGAAGCCCTTGTTCTTCGCCTTACCGAGCGCCGTTTCGCCCGTCTTGTAGTTGATGCGGTTGATGTCGGCGCCGTAGGAGATGAGGTACTTCACCACCTCGGCGTGACCGTTGGCGGCAGCCCACATGAGCGCCGATTCGCCGTTGACATCGGTATCGTTGACGCGGGCCCGCTTGTTGAGGAGCAGTTCGCACAGCGCCTTGTGGCCGTAGCGCGCCGCATCCATGAGCGGCGTCTCCTTGAACTGGTCGCCCTGATTGACATCGCTGCCGTTGGCGATGAGGAACTCGACCACTTCCTTGTGTCCCTTCTTGGTCGCCCACATCAGCACCGGCTCCTGACGGTCGGTGTCGACCGCGTTGGGGTTGGCGCCCAACTGGACGAGGAACTTCACCACCTCGAGGTGGCCGCGCTGGGCGGCCCACATGAGCGCCGTCTGGCCGCGCGCGTTCGGTTTATTGATGTCGCCGCCGGTGTTGTAGAAGGTCTTGACCGCGGCAAGGTCGCCCTCGCGGGCCGAGCCGACGAATTCGTCGATCTCATCCTGCGTCTTGGGCGCTCCCGCGACCGGCTTGGCCGCCGTAGCCTCGGCGGAGGCGGACTCTCCGGCCGCCCCTTCGGCCTTGGCCCCGCCCGCCGGTTGGGCAGACGAACAGGCGATCGCAAGCAGGAACAGCGAACAGACGATAGTGATCAGATGTCTCATGGGTTCCCCCTTCATTTATAGACAACTCAACCTAGCAGAAAGAGCGATGAGGGGCAAATTTTTTGACCTCCGCGACACTTTGGGCTATGCTCGGAGCGTTCATAACCTTCCGGGGGAATAGTATGAGAACGATCTGTTTGGCGCTTATGTTGACGGCTCTGCCGATGCTCCTTTCGGCCGAAGACCCGCGGCTGGCCACCGTCATCTTCACCAACGACACCCACGGTATGGCGTGGGCCTATGACGAACCCGACAATCCGGGCGTCGGCGGGCTCGCGGCGGCCAAGACGGTGATAGACCGCATCCGCGAGGAGGCGCAACTGGGGAACGGCGACACGGTGCTCGTTTCGTCGGGCAACATCACGATGGGCGATCCGCGCTCCAATATCTGCGAGAATGTCCCGCTCATCAAAGGAATGAGCCTCATCGGCTACGACGGCATGGCGGTCGGCAACCATGAGTTCGACTTCGGGATCAAGACCTTCCGCAAGATGCAGAAAGAGGCGAGTTTCCCGTTCCTGTCAGCCAACCTCTTCGAAAAGGGTTTCAAGAAACCGATGATGCAGGAATTCGTGGAGAAGAAACTCGTGAACGGGCTCAAGGTCGCGATATTCGCCGTCACCACCCCCGAGGTGGCCAAGATCACCGAGGCGGGGCTCAAGGGCGAGGTCGCGGTCGACGATCCGATCGCGCGGGCCAAGAAGCTGGCGACCGAACTCAAGGCGCGTAACGATGTAGTGATCGTGCTGTCGAATCTCGGCTACTACGAGAGCGACAACTCCTTCGACGGCTATCCGGCCGACAAACTGCTCGCGAAGAATCTCGCGGGCGTCGCCGATCTCATCGTCGGCGGCCATACCAAAACCCATCTGGAAAAGCCGGTGGTCGAGGCGGGCGTCCCGATAGTGCAGACCGAAGGGCTCGGCAAATGGATCGGCCGTTTCGACCTCTACATCCTCGGCGGCAAGGTGACGCAGACCAACTACAAACTCTACCCGGTCAATGTGAAAAAGAAGGTCGGCAAGAAGTTCGAACTGGTCGGCACCAATGTGAAAGAGAACCCGGCGGTGCTAGAACTGCTCAAGAGTTTCAACTGCGAGTTCTCGACCCAGCCGGTGGGCGAGACCGAGATCGAGTTCGTCGGCAAGAAGGAACTGCTCCGTTTCCGCGAAGCCGAACTGGGCGACACCATCACCGATATCATGCGGACCCGAACCGGCGCCGACATCGCCTTCGTCAACGGCGGCGGCATCCGGCAGGGGCTCAAGAAAGGACTCGTGACCGAGAAGGATATCTACAGCGTCTTCCCCTTCAACGATACCATCGTCGTGGGACAGGTGACCGGCAACGAACTGCAGGCGATCGCCGACCTGTTCGTGGCCAAGAAGGTCGGCAGCGGCGGCTTCCTCCATTTCTCCGGGCTAACCCTATCGGCCAATAAAGGGAAGGTCATTGAGATACTCATCAACGGCCAGCCGCTCGAAAAGGAGAAGAAGTACACCATCGCGATGAACAGCTATCTCGCCGGCGGCGGCGACGGCTACACGATGCTCAAGGACCTGCGCGACAAGCGCTTCACCGGTCTGTCGGTCCCCGCCGTCATCGTCGAGTTCCTCAAGGCCGAGAAGATCATCTCCAAGCCCAAGACCGGCCGCGTCACCATCAGCAAGTGAACCGATCCTTTCTGTTTGCGATAAGACTTCCCTTGCAAAGTTATCCCGTATCGTTACAATGGCGTGAGTGAACGGGGGAGCAAGCCCATGTTGAGAACGGCGACCGAAAAAGAGCGTGCTTACTATGAGGAAAGCCTCTATCCGCTTCAGGATAAGGTGTTGGCGCGCCTCCTGACCGACCGATTCTACCTGACCGGCGGCACCTGCCTTTCACGGTTCTATTATGATCACCGCTATTCCGACGACCTCGACCTTTTTTATGACGCCCACCGCTTTCCGGGCGACGAGTTCGCCGGCGCCGTCCGTGATGTGCTGGCGCGACTCGGCCGGGAATTCACGGTCGAGGTGCCGAATATCGGAGATCAATTCATTCGGTCCTTCGTGCATGACGGAGCGGTCGTACTCAAGCTCGAATTCATCAACGAACCATTCCCGACCATAGGCGAACGGATAGTGAAAGGAACTTTTTCCATCGACACCCGCGAGAACATCGCGGTCAACAAGATAACGACGGTGTATGACCGCCGGACGGTCAAGGATTATGTCGATCTTTACCACCTTCTGCGCGATGTTCCGCTCAACCGTTGCCTTGAACTTGCCGAGAGCAAGATCGTACCGCTCGATTATGAGGGTGTGCTCATGGCTCTCGCCGACCAGCGGCTCGAAGGCGAGGTGCTGATGAAGCGCCCCTTGGATGAACGGGAATTCACGGCATTCGTGGAAAAACTCATGAACGAGGTGCTCGACCATGCCGCGAACCGCCGCTAGTCCGATACTGACCGACCGCCGCTATTTCTGGGACGGGACCGGCAACCTTTCGGACCGCTTCAAACTCCAACGGTTGCTGGAATATGCCTCCTTCCCCGACATGTTGAAAATACCGTGGGACCTCGTCGTGCGGGAGATCGAGAACATTCCGGTGGATAAACTACGGACCAGCGATAACCGGAAACGCTTCCTTCGCTATCTTTTTCCCCACATCGCCACCTCCTCTTCGTGGATCGAAGCGATACGACGCATGATGTTCCCCGGCCGCGTCACCATTTCCAAATAACGACGGCCGCTTAACCTCTTCTCACCGATAAAAAAGTTGCAATCGTCCAAATCGCGAGTATAAAAACCGGCGACCATTGAGGTCGGGATGTGGCTCAGCCTGGCTAGAGCACTGCGTTCGGGACGCAGGGGCCGCTGGTTCGAATCCAGTCATCCCGACCATTTTTTTTTCACTTTATCGCCAGAAACACCCTATTGACCGAGCGGGCCACCGCATAGAGAAAGACCGCCCACAGAAGGAACGCCGGTATCATCCCCGCGACGGCGGTGTCGATATGCGGGAAGACCGGGTTGTATTTGATGAGGAGCGCGCCGTGAATGAGGAAGACCTCGTAGGAAACGGTGCCGCAGAGGATCAGTAACCGGCTTTCATAGCCACGCGCCCCGGCCGCTCCCATGAGGATGCAGAGCGCAAGCGCAAAGAGCAGGTTCTCCCCCTCCTGCAGCAGCAGGAACGGGCCGGCGGCATAGGGAACGGACAGATAGAGCCAGGGAAGCAGCAGCATCTTAAAGAAAACGACAAAAAGTATGAGCGCGCCGGCAGCCAGGACCAGAGAGCGCTCATATCGCTTGAAAAATGAGGCGACGGTCGTGTAGCGCTCGGCGACCAGACACCCGATCGGGAACGCAAAGAATTGGTGGGCGAAGGCGTACTGCCGGTAGATGAAGAACAGCAGAAGCGACCCGCCGAAGAGCACCCAGCCCGACCGCCTGCCGCGCAGAAGATGGTACGACAGGAAAAAGAGGCCGTACCAAATGAGGAGGAACGTGACATACCAGCGGCCGTAGTCGATGTGATTGAGCCGCGTGGTGGTGTTTATCCCGGCAAGCGTCATCAGCAGTTCCCCCGCCGAATAACCGCGTCCCAAGAGGAACCAGTCGAGCGGCAGAAGTATGGCGGTGATGATCCAGTACGGCACCATGACGCGAACGAGTCGCCGCCGGGCGAACCAGCCGGCGTCGGTATGCCCTTTCTTGAACGACATCGTGAGTCCGAGTCCCGACAGGAAGAGGAACATAAAGACCGTTTCACCGTGAGAAACGAGCAGTGCGTGTTCCCGCGTCACGTGGGTCCAGAGATGGCCGATGACCACCAGCATCGAAACGAACCCACGCAGTTGCAACGACTGACGCGGCGAAAGGAGGGCGGTCGCCTCCCCTTTCCGGATCGTGAGCAGGATAAGGACGAAAAAAAGTCCGAGCAAGAGAAGGTTCTGCATCTCGACGCCGTCAAGCGCCAATTTGACGGTCTGATAGTTGCCGAAGTACGGACTGTTCACCGCGACCTCTGTCATGTTCCGGCGAGCATAGTTGGATAAAAAATAGTTGTCAAAATAATAGTAGGTGTTATGATAGCGGCGTTATTATCGTTCTATGTTCGGAGTGCCCGTATGCGAGCGACCCTTCGACAATTCCTTGTTGCTGTTTGTTTTCTTCTTACCGCCGTCGCCCTTGAGGCCGAATCGGTCATCGTTGCCGACATCGAGGACCGCACCGGGCAATTGAAGCCGGAGATCCTGCAGGCGGCGCGCGACATGATCGAACAATCCTATCGCGGCACCGGAAAACATCAGGTGATCGCGGTCGACGGCATGCGGAAATTCGTCGCCGGACAGAAGGCATGGAAGAACTGTTTCCAGATGGAATGCCAGCTCGCGGCGGCAACATCGCTCAAGGCCGACATCGTGGTCACCGCGTCGATCGACTTCTTCGCCGGCATCTACACCATGACCGTATCGACCATCACCGTCAAGAACAAGCAGAAAAACGAAGCGGGTGCGGTCGATTTCAACGGGACCGCCGTCGGCATGAAGACGGCGATTGAGAAGCTCGCCCCGACCCTCACCGGCAAAAAACTTACCGCCGCCCCGGCCGTCGTCACCGCCACTCCGGCCCCCGCCCCCGCCCCCACGCCGGCTCCGGCGCCGACGATCGCGACCGAAAAAAAATATCAGGAGGCGAACTTCAAGGAACCGCCCAAGGAAACCTATACCGTCCCGCCGCTTCCCAAAGAACCTGAACTCAAAAAGATCCCGAAAGGCGGCGTGCAGTTTACCAGCGCATTGGCCGCCGTGAAGATAGAGTTCGCCAAGGGCAAAAAAGAGGAGAAAGGCTGTACGCTCCCCTGCTCGCTGAAAGATATCGATCCGGGCGATTATGTCGTCCGCTTCGATAAAGATGGTTTCATCCCGCGTGAGGAGATAGTCCGCATTGAAGCCGACAAAACGGTCACGAAGAACATCCAGCTCTCGCCGCTCATCGCCGACAAGGCGCAGGTGAACGAAGAGCTCATCACAGCGGCCAAAAACGGCGACATCAAAGAGATGCGCCGCCTGTTCGTGCTGGGCGCCGACGTGAATTACCATAATCCTTCCGGCTACAGCGCCCTGCTCATCGCCTCGCTCAGCGGACAGGATGCGGCGGCCGATCTGCTGGTCAACCGGGGGGCCCGGTTCACCGATGTCGAGATCGGCACCCTCCTGCTACTGGTCGTCGAAACGAACAATATTCCCCTGCTTAAGTTGATGTTGCGGCAAAGCGCCGATCTCAACTACCGATACGACAACGGCCGGACGATACTCTGGCATGCGATCGAGAAACAGCGCTGGTCCATTTTCGATCAGTTGGTGAAAGCGAAGATCGACACCGGCATCAAGGATAACTCCGGGATGACCATCCTTATGTGGACCATCGAGAACGGGATGGAGAAGGTCGCCCAGATGCTCAAGAACTACGGCCTTAAACTCGCGCCCGATATGGCGGCAAAGGCCCTGCGCAACACCGTTTCGAAAGAGAACGTCATCAAACTCCGCACGCTCATACCCTTCGTCGCCGACTTCAACCCGGTCTATGAGGACGGCCTGACGCCGCTGTGGTACGCCGCGATCAAGGGCCGCACCGATATCGTCGACACCCTGCTCGCCGCCGGCGCGAACCCCGATGTGAAGGACAAAAACAAAAAGTCGCTTCTCACCTACTGCATCGAGACGCGCAAGTTCGATATCGCCAACCGCATCATCGACCGCAAGGTGCGCCTCACGACGCAGGAATCGAATTTTCTCCTTCAAAAGGGTATCGCGATCGGCGATTCGGAACTCGTCCGCGTCGTGCTCAAGGCGGGCGGCAACGTCAATCAGAAATTCGACGACGGGATGACCGCCGTGTGGGTCGCCGCTTTCAACAACAACCGCGAGATGCTCAGCGTCCTCGCGGCGGCCGGCGCCAACCTCAACAGCAAGGATAAAGAAGGCCGCACCATCCTTATGTGGGCGGTCGAGAACAACCGTAAGGAACTGGCGCAGGTGGCCCTCACCAACGGCGCGAACGTCAACCTGCTCGACAACAAGAAACGGACGGCGCTGTCAATCGCCATCGAAAAGAACAATCTACCGCTGGTTGACCTTTTGGTCCGCAACAAGGCGCAGGTGAACCTCAAGGACGACAACGGCAACACACCGCTCCTCACCGCTGCGGCGACCGGCAATATGCCCATGGTGCAGATCCTGCTCGACGGCGGCGCCGGCGTGAACTCGGAGGACAAGAACGGCAACACGGCGCTCATCATCGCCATCCATAAGGGCTACGGCGACATCGTCCGCATCCTGCTGGACAAGGGAGCCGACCTTAATAAGGCGAACCGCGAGAAGAAGACACCGGTTCATATCGCCGCCATCCGCGGTCACCGCGACCTTCTGGAACTCCTCGTTGAAAAGGGGGCCGAGATAGACAAGCCTGACGCCGCGAACGGGACCCCGCTTATCTACGCCAAGCGCGACAACCGCTACGATATCGTCAGTTACCTTCTGCAGAAGAACGCCCAGATAACCTCGCGTGAAGAGATGGAAGAACTGTTCATCTACGCCTGCCAGAATGGTTTCGAGGCGATCGTGCAGAATCTCATTCAGCGCAAGGTCGATATCAATCGCCGCTTCGCCGACGGTTCCACACCGCTGTGGCTCGCCGTCCAGAGCGGCAACGACAAGATCGTCAAGATGCTGGCCGCCGCCGGTTCCGACATCGAGGCGCGCGATAAAGAGGGGATGACCCCGCTCCTCTACGCCACCTCGAAGATGGAAGAGAATGTCATCTTGGCCCTGCTGGGCCTCGGCGCCGATATCAGCGCGAAGGATAAAGGTCTCAATACGGCTCTCCACTACTGCGCGAGCCGCGGTTTTGTCCAGTCGGCCGCGATACTCATTCGCAAAGGGGCGAGCCTCAACGACAAGGACGACAAGGGCCGCTCCCCCATGACCCGCGCCCAGTTCACCGGCAACTACGATATCGTCGATATGCTCAAACGGGCCGGCGCCTACGAATAATCTCGCGCTCAACAGCACATCCTTTTTGCATTTCCCGGCGATGATGCTACTATCGCTCGAACGGTACGCGGAGGAGACGATGACCACACGCAGTTTCGGTTCCGACAACCACGCCGGTGTCCACCCCGCCGTGTTCGATGCGTTGAAGCGCGTCAACGACGGCGATGCCCACGCCTACGGCCACGACGATTATACCGCCAGCGTCGCGAAGAGAGTTTCAGCGCTCTTCGGCCCGCAGGCCGAGACCTTCTTCGTCTTCAACGGCACCGCCGCCAATGTCATCTCGATACGCGCCGTCTGCCGACCGCACCAAGGGGTCATCTGCGCCCAGACGGCCCACATCAACACCGACGAATGCGGCGCTCCCGAATGGATCGCCGGGGTGAAACTGCTCACCGTCGCGACCCCCGACGGCAAACTGACCCCCGCGCTCGTCGAACAGCGCCTCGGCGGCCGCGGCGACGAACACCGCACCCAGCCGCGGCTGGTCTCTATTTCGCAGACGACCGAGGTGGGCACCTGCTACACCCCCACTGAACTCAAAGCGCTCAGCGCCTTCTGCCACCAACACGGTCTCTACCTCCACATCGACGGCGCGCGGCTCTCCAACGCGGCGGCGGCGCTCAATGCGACCCTCGGCGAAGCGGCGACCGGCGCCGATCTCATCTCGTTCGGCGGCACGAAGAACGGACTCATGGCGGGCGAATCGGTGGTCGTCACCGACCCGGCGCTCGCGACCGAGATGCTCTTTCTCCGCAAGCAGTCGATGCAACTTTTCTCCAAAATGCGCTTCTCGGCGGCCCAGTTCGACGCCTTCTTGGCCGACGACCTCTGGCTCAACAACGCCCGCCACGCCAACGCGATGGCGCAACTGCTTTCCACGGAGATAGTGCGTTTTCCCGGCTTCGAACTCGCGTGGCCGACGCAGGCCAACGGTGTGTTCGTCAAGATGCCTCAAGCCGTGGCGGAACCTCTGCAAAAAGAATATTTTTTCTATCTCTGGGACGAAACGATCCCGGTGGCGCGGCTCATGTGCCACTTCAATACGACCGAGTCCGATATCCGGGGCTTCCTTGCCGCCGTGGAGCGCCTTAGCGGCGCCAGAAGAACGCGCTGAACAGCACGAAGACGGTATAGACTTCCAGACGCCCGACCATCATTGCGAACGACAGCCACCACTTGATGAAGTCGGGATAGTGCGCGTAGTTGGACATCGGGCCGACCAGCGACAATCCGGGGCCGATATTGCCGATGGTGGCCAGTGATGTGGTCAGCGCGGTGACCAGATCGACATTCGCGGTCGAAACCACCAGCGTCGTCAGAAGCACAAAAAATATATAGATGAAGAAAAATCCGGTCATCAGATAGACGGCGTCCTTCTTCACCGGCCGGCCGTCGACCGTCAGGGTGAACACGCCGCGCGGATGGAGCAGATAGCGAATCTCGTTGAATGCGAGTTTGTAGAAGCTCACCAACCGAATGACCTTGATGCCGCCGCCGGTCGAACCGGCGCAGCCGCCCACGAACATGAGGAAGAAAAGGACTATCTGCGAAAAATGAGGCCAGCGGGCGAAATCCTCCGAAGCAAAACCGGTGGTCGAGATGATCGAGGCGACCTGAAAGACCGCGAACCGGGCGCTCTCCCCCATCGACGGATGAACCCCGCGCAGGGTGAGTTCCGCCGCGATGAGCAGTGTCGAGAAGAGTACGATGGCGACATAGGCCTTGAACTCGCTGTTGGCGGCCACTTCGCGAGCCCTGCCGCGCAACAGCAGATAAAACAGCACGAAATTCATCGCGCCGATGAGCATGAATATCGTCACGACCATATCGATGTAAGCCGAATGGTAAAAACCGATCGAGGCGTTCTTGGTCGAGAAACCGCCGGTGCCGAGCGTGGCGAAAGTATGGCAGAGGCTGTCGAAGAGATCCATCCCGCCCGCCATGAGCAGAAGCGTCTCTATCACCGTAAAACCGAGGTACAGGAACCAGAGTATTTTCGCCGTCTCCTTGATGCGCGGCGTCAGCCGATCAACCGTCGGTCCGGGGGCCTCGGCCTCAAGGAGCTGCATGCCGCCGATGCCGAGAAGTGGAATGATCGCGACGGTGAGCATCACGATCCCCATGCCGCCCAGCCAATGGGTGAACGAGCGCCAGAAGAGCATCGAACGGGGGAACGATTCGACATCGGTCAGGATCGAAGCGCCGGTGGTCGTGAACCCCGACATCGTCTCGAAATAGGCGTCGGTAAAGGAGGGAATGACGCCACCCAGCCAGAATGGAAGCGCCCCGACCAGCGCCGCCAGCGACCAACTCAGGGTCACCGCCAGAAATCCGTCGCGCGCCGTAAGGTCACGCCGTCGGAGCGCGTCGATGGAGCGGCGCGCATAGAGGAAATAGGCGGCGGCGCAGAGGGCCATCGTCCCGAGCATTACCCCCGCGAACAGGAGCGACTCGCGGTATTCGCCGTACCAGAGCGCGACTGTTATCGGCAGTAAGAGGAAGGAGGCGACGATCCCCAGAAGCGCCGCTAGAATGGTGGTTATCGCGGGAAAATTCATTGCGCTCCGCTGAAGAGCCTTTCTACCTGCGGTATCGCGGCGCGTTTGGTGATGACGATGATGGTATCGCCCGCCTGCAGGGAGAAACCGCCGTGCGGCATGATGTCCTTGCCGTCACGGATGACCGCGACGATGAGGGTGTCGGCCGGCAGACCGGCGTGCATGATCGCCTTGCCGGAAAGCGAAGAAGCGGCGTCGATGACGTATTCGAGCACCTCGGCGGTGCCGTCGAAGATACTGTACATCGTCTTGACGGTCCCTTTGCGCAGGATGCGCAGGATCGCATCGACCGAACTGGATTTAGGACTCACGGTCGAATCGATATCGAGTTTCGAGGCGACCCGCAGGTAGTTGATGCTGTCGATAAGCACGATGGCGTGGCGAACGCCGAGCGAGCGCGCGTAGACCGCCGAAAGGATGTTGAGCTCCTGATCGCCGGTAGTGGCGATGACCAGATCGTAGCGGTCGAGCCGTTCGTCCTGCAGGAGCGATTCGTCGGCGATGTCGCCGCACAACACCAGCGCGTCGGGATATTCGGTCGAGAGTTTCTTGCATTTCTCGTAGTTGCTGTCGACGATCGTGAGCGACAGACCGCGGCGCCCGAGATACTTCGCAACATAGCCGCCGACCTTACCGACGCCGATGAGTAGTATCTTCTCAATGCGGGTCTGCCGGCGTCCCGTCTTGGCAAAGAGGCGCTGAAGCGTCTCGCCGTTGCCGGCCAGATAGATGCGGTCGTTCTCCTTGATGACGGTGTTGCCGGTAGGAATGATCATCTCGCCGTCATGCAACATCCCGGCGACGAGGAACGGGTCGGATATCTCCTTGCGCAGTTGAGAAAGTTTGCGGTTGCGGAACGGCGACTTCCGGTCGACCGGCGCGTTCCAGACCTGTATGTCGGTCCCTTCGAATCGTAGCACGTCACTCACCGCGCCGCGCGTGACCGCGTCGAGTATCTGGCGGGCCGCCTCGACCTCGGGGGTGATGACAAAATCGGCGCCGAGGAAGGTTTTGCCGCGCAGGGTCGCCTTGGCATAACTGAGATTGCGAACCCGGGCAATGCTCTTAGCCTTCTCGAAAACCGACGCGGCGATGCCGCAACAGACCAGATTCACCTCGTCCGAATCGGTCACCGCGATGAAATAGGCCACATCGCCGTCGCCCGCCTGCCGCAGCGTGTCGGGATCGGTCCCGTCGGCGGCGAGCACCATGCAGTCGAGGTGCGACGAAAGATACTTCGCCCGCTCCGCGTCACGCTCGACAAGCACCACATCCTTTTTCTCAACGATGAGTTGGCGGGCCGTATCGAAGCCCACCGTGCCACCGCCCACGATTACCACTTTCATGCCGCCACTCTACCCCGAACACTCGACAAGTCAAGTTCGCCCTGCCCGTTCCCGCTAAATGAAACAGCGTCGCTAAAGGGGCTCCAAAAAGATTAGCGGATCGTTAGCAAAAAGAGCGACCGCGAACCGTTTTAAGCCCTTGCGTTTTGACTTTGTTAGAATTTCAATAGGCGCAACCGCTTGACTTGACACATCTTTTCTGACGGTGCTATACATTGCTCGTGTCCCCATCATTAACATCCGAGGAGGAATCCAATGGCTTCTTACATGAAGGATCTTATCAGCAAAGCGAAGGCAAAGAACGCCGGACAGCCCGAATTCATTCAGGCGGTCGAAGAGGTCATGCTTTCTCTTGAACCGACGGTCAAGAAACATCCCGAATTCGTCGCGGCCAACATTTACGAGCGGATCATCGAGCCCGACCGCCAGATCATCTTCCGCGTCCCGTGGGTCGACGATGAGGGCAACGTGCAGGTCAACCGCGGCTTCCGCATCGAATTCAACATGGCGATCGGGCCTTACAAGGGCGGTCTCCGGTTCCATCCGTCGGTCAACCTCGGCATCATCAAGTTCCTCGGCTTCGAGCAGATCTTCAAGAACTCGCTGACCACCCTCCCGATGGGTGGCGGCAAGGGCGGCTCCGATTTCGATCCGAAGGGCAAGTCGGACGGCGAAGTGATGCGTTTCACCCAGTCGTTCATGCGCGAACTGTTCCGCTACATCGGTCCCGACACCGATGTCCCGGCGGGCGATATCGGCGTGGGGGGCCGCGAGATCGGCTACATGTTCGGCTATTACAAAAAGATCGTCAACGAGCACACCGGCGTGCTGACGGGCAAAGGCCTTTCCTACGGCGGTTCGCTCATCCGTCCCGAGGCGACCGGCTATGGCGCGGTCTACTTCGCGGCCGAAATGCTCGCCACCCGCAAGCAGGAGCTCAAGGGCAAGACCTGCATCGTGTCGGGTTCGGGCAACGTCACCCAGTACACCATCGAGAAGATCAACCAGCTCGGCGGCAAGGCGATATCGGCCAGCGACTCCGACGGCACGATCATCGACATGGAAGGGATCAAGGGCGAACGCTGGGAATTCCTCATGGACCTCAAGAACAACCGGCGCGGCCGCATCAAAGAGTACGCCGAAAAGTTCGGCAACGCAAAGTACTACGACAAAAAGTCGGTGTGGGATGTGGTGAAGGAACAGGGCCTCAAGGTCGACTGCGCCTTCCCGTCGGCGACCCAGAACGAGATCAGCAAGGATCACGCCGTCGCGCTGGTGAAAAACGGCTGTTACTGCGTCTCCGAAGGCGCGAACATGCCCTCGGTCCCCGAAGCGATCGAAATCTATCTCGAGAACAACGTCCTCTACGGTCCCGCCAAGGCGGCCAATGCGGGCGGCGTGGCCACCTCCGGCCTCGAGATGTCGCAGAACAGTATGCGGCTCAGCTGGTCCCGCGAAGAGGTCGATCAGAAACTCCACGGCATCATGAAGAACATCCACGCCTCCTGCCGTGACGCGGCCGGCACCTACGGCTTCAAACCCGACAACTACGCGGCGGGCGCCAACATCGCCGGTTTCGTCAAGGTCGCCAACGCGATGCTTGCCGCCGGTATCGTTTAACTCGCCGTTCCGTAAGTAATTCCCCCTCCCTTCCCTAAAAGTTGCTTTACCTCCCCCAAATCTCTATAATCCCCTTCGTCCCGAGGGCGGGACATCGTTTACAAGGGAGGCTCCGCTATGGATTTTTTCAGTAATGTCATTTTCAACACGTGGCAGTTCTGGCTGGTTACCTCGGTAGTGCTCTTCATCATCGAGATATTCACCCCCGGCTTTTTTCTCGCCACCTTCGCCATCGGCGCGCTGTGCGCCGCGCTGACGGCGTTTCTGACCGACAATTTCAATGTCCAGATGTTCGTTTTCGCCGTGACGACGACCCTTACCTTCGTGTTCGTCCGTCCTTTCGCGAAGAAATACTTCTTCAAGAAAAGCCCCGACCTGCCCACCAACGCCGACGCGCTGGCCGGCAAGAAGGCGAAGGTCATCGAGACCGTCGACAACGCCAACTCGAAGGGCCGCGTGAAACTGTTCGGCGGCGAGGACTGGAAGGCGGTCAGCGCCGATGAGAGCATCATCGAAAAAGATACCGTCGTCGAGATAGTGTCGGTCGACGGAGCCAAAGCAACCGTAAAAAAGATATAGGGAGGAACCTATGGGAACCGTCGGCTTCATTATGCTGGTCATCATCGTTCTGGTCATCGTCATCGGCGCGAAGGGCATCCGCATCGTACCGCAGGCCCACACAATGATCATCGAGCGGCTCGGCCGCTATCACGAAACGCTCGTGAGCGGCATCAATTTCATCATCCCGATCATGGATCAGCCGCGCGACATGGACTGGAAGGCGTCCCGCAAAACCTTCGACGGCCGCACCATAGTCGAGAACCGCAAGATAACGCTCATCGATCTGCGCGAAGCGGTCTACGACTTCCCGCGGCAGAACGTCATCACCAAGGACAATGTCCTCATCGAGATAGATGCCATCATCTATTACCAGATCACCAACGCGATGAAGTCGGTCTACGAGATACAGAACCTTCCCGACGCCATCGAGAAACTGACCAAGACCACCCTGCGTAACATCATCGGCGAGATGGACCTCGACGAGACGCTTTCGAGCCGCGACAAGATAAACCACCGGCTCCGCGACATCCTCGATGAAGCGACCGACAAGTGGGGCGTCAAGGTCAACCGCGTGGAAATTCAGGACATCCAGCCGCCGCACGATATCCGCGAAGCGATGGAAAAACAGATGCGTGCCGAGCGGGATCGCCGCGCCATCATCCTGACCGCCGACGGCGAGAAGTCGTCGAAGATCCTTGAATCGGAAGGGTACCGGCAGAAGGAGATCAATCAGGCCGACGGCGACAAACAGGCCCGGATACTCAAGGCCGAGGGCGAGGCGCAGGCGAAGATCCGCATCGCCGAGGCCGAGGCGCAGGCGCTCAAACTCGTCGCCGATGCGCTCACGGCGACCAAAATGGACGCCGGCAGTTACCTCGTCGCCCTCAAGTACATCGACGCGCTCCGCAATATCGCCGAAGGCCAGAAGGACAAGGTGGTCTTCATGCCCTACGAAGCGACCGGCGTCCTTTCCAGCATCGGGAGCATCAAAGAGATATTCAACGTCCAGAAGTAAACACCGCGACCCGCTCTATCCCGGCATAGTCCTTCAGCACATCGACCAATTTGAGTTCGGTACGCGCGGTCCGCGCCATCGGCGCCCCGAGAAAGCCGAGTTCCATCAATAGGTGACCACCCGGCTTGAGGTAGCGGTGCGCGTCGGCGAGGATGCGACGCGAGACATCGAAGCCGTCAGGGCCGCCGTCGAAGGCGATGCGCGGCTCGTGAGCCCCCGGCGTCCCGGCGAGGGCGTCGGTCTCCGCGACGGTGAGGTACGGCGGGTTGACCGCGATAAGATCGAAGGTCCCTTCGATGTTCGCGAAGAGGTCGCTTGCGACGAACGTTATATCGTTCAGCCGCCCCGGCACGATCCGCTCGGCGTTGATGCGCGCCACGGCGAGCGCCCCCTCCGAAAGATCGGCGAGGATGAGCCGCGCGCCGGCGAAATGGAGGATCGAAAGACCGATACAGCCGCTCCCGCAGCAGAGGTCGAGTATCCGGGCATCGGGACGATAGCGGAGAAGCCGCAACGCCTCCTCGACGAGGTGTTCGGTATCGGGACGCGGGATGAGAACGCGCCGGTCGACGAAGAATTCGTCCTCGAAGAAATACTTGCGGCCGACGATGTAGGCGACCGGTTCGCGACTGAGCCGCCGTTCTACGAGCGCATCGAGCCGCGTCTGTTCTTCGCCGGACACCTTCGCGCCGTAAGCGGTCAGCAGGTCGCTCCGCTCGACGCCGCGCACATGGGCGAGGAGTATCTCGGCATCGAGACGCGGGGTATCGCTTACATTCTTAAGCCGCTCGGCGGCGGCGCGAATGATCTCTGCCACACTCATAGTCATAGCGGGGTCAGGCAACTTGTGCGCCTGACCCCGTACTCAGGCTGTTCTTCAAGAGTTCGGCGTTCTGGAAGGTGATCAGCGGCTCGATGACCGTGTCGAGACTCCCCTCCATGATGTCGCCGAGCCGATAGAGGGTGAGTCCGATACGGTGATCGGTACAGCGGTTCTGCGGAAAGTTGTAGGTGCGTATCTTCTCGCTACGGTCGCCCGAGCCGACGAGCGTCTTGCGCTGGGCCGCCGTTTCGCGGTCGCGCTTCTCGATCTCCGCCTGCAGAAGTTTCGACCGCAGGTGCGCCATCGCCCGGATACGGTTCTGTATCTGCGAACGTTCTTCCTGCATGGTCACGACGATGCCGGTCGGCAGATGGGTGATGCGGATGGCCGAATCGGTCTTGTTGATGTGCTGTCCGCCTGCCCCGCTGGCGCGGTAGGTATCTATCTTGAGATCTTTCTCCTCGATGGGGATATCGTCTATCTCGTCGGCCTCGGGAAGGACCGCCACGGTGATGGCCGAGGTATGGACCCGTCCCTGCGCCTCGGTGACCGGCACCCGCTGGACACGGTGAACGCCCCCTTCGTACTTGAGGCGGCCGTAAACCCCCGTTCCCTTCACCTCGGCGACGATCTCTTTCATGCCGCCTCCCTCCTGCCCGCTCGAGGAGAGCACTTCGACCTTCCACCCTTTCAAATCGGCATAACGGCTGTACATCCGGAATATCTCTCCCGCGAAGAGCGCCGCCTCGTCGCCGCCGGTGCCGGCCCGTATCTCGAGGATGGCATTCTTGTCGTCCATCGGATCGCGCGGCAACAGAAGGACGCGCAGTTCCTCCTCCAGCTCGCCGTAGCGCGCTTCGAAGGCCGGCAACTCCTCCTTGATGAGGGCAAGCATCTCGGGGTCCTTTTCGATCTTGAGCAGTTCCTTATGCCCCGCGATATCGGCGGCGACCCGCTTCCAATCGAGAAACCTGACCGCTATCTCCTTGAGGTGGGCATACTCCTGCGACAGCTTCTTGAAGCGTTTGAGATCGCTCACCACCGTCGGATCCGACAGTTGCCGTTCGAGATCCTGATATTTGTTATAGAGCTCTTCGAGTTTATCCCTTATATCGAGCACGGCGCCCCCTCCGTCGGCGGTTGCGGGGTGAGCGTGCCGCTCATCTTTTCACGGAAGTCGGCGAAATCGCGGTAGTGCTCCTCAACCCCTTCGGGCGGCAACACCGCCTTCTTCTCCTGTAGATCGAGCGCCCGGGCGAGCGACACCAGACCGATCTCCAGCACATCGGGATCGGGCTCGGTCGTCGTGATGCGCTGATACCACAGACCGGGGGCGATCATCACGGCGAGAATCTTGTTGCGCGGAAAACGCGACACCAGTTTTTGCAGTTCGTAACTGATACCGCCGATGGGGAATATGAGCGCCATCTTGATGACGATGTAGACAAGGTTGTCCAGCAGTTTGCTCCCGGTGAGCGGCGGCACGAAGGCGAAGACAACGGTGAATATCAGTATCGATATGAGGATGACCGTTATCATAAAACTGGTGCCGCAGCGCGGATGGGCCTTCGGCTTTTTGCGGGCGTTCTCGGGGATGAGCTCCTCACCCGCCTCCCACGTCGTTATCGCCTTATGTTCGGCGCCGTGGTAGGAAAAAAGCCGTTTCACCTCGGCCATCTTCGAGATGCTCCAGAGGTAGAGCGTGAAGATGATCACCTTCACCACCCCGTCGAGGAAATGGAAGAACATCGAATTTATCGAGGTCTCGCCGCGTATCCCTTTTTCAAGGAAATAGGCGGCGCCGTGCGGAATGGCGACGAACAAAAGCATCGCGAGGGCGAAGGCGGCCATGATGGTGAGGATGGTCCCGGTCTTGGTCAGTTTCTCCTGTTCCTTCCCCTCTTCGACCGATTCGTTGGCCGACCACGTGATCGCCTGCATGCCGTTGTACATCGCCTCGTACAGAACGAACATGCCGCGCAGGAACGGCTTCTTGACGATACCGGGAAAGAGGTTCTCCCAACGACGACTGCGGACCTTGATGGAACCGTCGGGCTTGCGGACCGCGATGACGAAATAGTCGGGGGTCCGCATCATCACCCCTTCGATAACGGCCTGACCGCCGGCGTTGAGTATGCGCTTTTCATTCATAAAAAGGCTCCGATGAATTTATAGAGGAAACTATCTAACGGGCAAAGAGCGGGAAAGAAAGTGCCGTGAGGTGATGGAAGGACACGAGAAGACTACTTCTTGCCGGTATAGGCGGCCTGTTTGTACTTCTGTTTGAACTTCTCGATGCGGCCGGCGGTGTCGACGATCTTCTGTTTCCCGCTGTAGAACGGGTGACAGGCCGAGCATATTTCGATCGAGTAGTCGGTGTCCTTGGTGGACATCGTCTGAAACTTATTCCCGCAGGTGCAGGAAATGGTGATCAACTTCAATTTCGGGTGGATCCCTTTCTTCGCCATCGTGTTCTCCTTCTTTCCACAAAACAAGAAACGCGTCTGGATAGTAGCCACGTCGGACAAAAAAGCAAGAAGTTTTTTTCACTTCTGAAGCGCATCATACCACGCGGCGACGTCGGCGGCATACTTATCGGGCTGGCTGACGGTCACCGAATGACCCGCCTTCTCATAGCGCGGCCAGACCACGGTGCGCCGGGTTCCCTCCGCCACGCCATCGAACGAATCGGCGGCGTAGGTAACGGTAAATGCGTCATCGGCGACCGCCACATCGGTCACCTGCGGGAACATCCGGGCCGCCGCCGGTATAGCGGGAGAGAAGATGACCAGATCGAAGGCCGCCTGCGTGATGAAGGTATCGACGGTCAGCAGATTCTCTAGGAACAGTTCGCCGAAAAGATCGTTGAACGGGTGAATGGTATGCCGGTAAAATGCCTCGGTCACCTTGTCGTTGAGGCTGATATAATACGCATCGTAATCATCCAGCACGCCGAACAGTTCGCGGAACTCCTCCTCGGGATCATCGGGATTGGCGGCGTATTGAAGGCGCATCATACGCAACTGCATCTCCATAAGATGCACTCGTTCGTGTAGGGGCGTTCCCACCGGGACGCCCTGTACTTCGGTATTCAGCATCCCGTTCACCGGCGAGGCGAGTTTGTACGCGTTCTCTCGCTCCGCCGCATACATCTGTTCTATGAAAAGCGGATCGTGGCCGAGAAGATCGGCATAGTTGAGACGAGTAAGCAGTTCGGGCACCACCGGGGTCATCAGATCGTTCATCCACCCGCTCTGTTCATCGTACTTGTAGAGATCGCGGCCGAGATTGTCAATGAACATGATGGCATTATAGTATTTGTCGCACTGGGCGTCGTTCGGGTCGCACGGCGTGAAGGTCGCCCCTTCTTCGGCCGCTATCTGATAAACGACCGAACCGGGCTCTTCCAATAGCTCACCCGATACGGTGTTCTGCGGCTCACCGAACAAAAGCGGCTGAATGAGCGCGGTGTAGCCGAACTGTGCGGCTCTTTTTTCAACGGTCATCGTCTCACCCGGGAACACCGCCGCATAGTGGGCCGCTATTTCGTCGGCAAGCGCCGTATCGGTATAATAACCGGTGTTCGCGGCATAACGATCGGGATGGAGCAGGAGATTCTGCATCGCGATGGTGCGGGTGCCGCCGTAGGATTCCCCCGCAAAGATGACCGGATTGGCCTGTATCTCCGGGTGGGCGGCAAGAAATCTCAATAGGACACGGACGAAATCGGCGCCGTCGAGGAACGGGTTGAAGTTGCGCGTGGTGTACCCCGGCTTGTCGCCCGTGATGCTGTAGGAAAATCCGGTGTTCCGGGCATCGATGTAGAGGATATTGGCGAAACTGCTCCAGCGGTGCGGATTCTCGCCGACGACATCCCCGCCGTTGAAGACCGGGTCCATACTTTTGCGGCCGGTGTTGAAGGCGAGCAGCAGGCCCGACGCCGAACCGGGGCCGCCGTTGAAGAATATCGCGAGCGGTTTTTCCTCCATCTTCTCGTCGGCCGGCTGGAACGAATACCACAGCCGCGCCTCGTCGCTCGTGTATCTTGATCCGGTGGTGCCGGTCTGGGTCCGCAGGTAGTAGGTCACCGGCTCGATGGTGACAAAACCGGTCTGGCCGTGATAGTCGGTCGCGAGCGCATCGGCATCGGGCGCGAATTCGGCTTCGGGGATATCGCCCTCGTCGCTCAACAGTTCATCGCCCGCAAGGGTATCCTCATCGCCCCACAGCATATCACCGTCGGATGGCGCATCGGCATCGACCGTTTTGTTACCGGTCTCACTGCACGCTGCCACGCCGAGGAACAAGAACAGGGAAAGAAGCGCGAACACATACCGTCGCATCATCATGACACCTCCGTATCGGTAACACACCCGCAGGATAAGCAATCGGGTCGCCAAGGATATTGATCAAATGTATTCGGCGGGTTAATGCGACGGCGGAACCGAAAAGAAATGGCGGATGTCGTTCTTGAAACGCTCCTCGGCCCGCAGAAGCGACGGCAGCGTCGCCGGGAGCGGTTCCTCGTCCAGCGTAGTGATCGCATAGGGGGTGAAGGTATTCTCGACGCCGATACTCTTCTCCCCTTTTCGCAGACTGAGGATGCCGTCGGCGGTGATGAGCGCGAGATTGTCGTTCACATACGGGAATCCATAGCTCGACACGACCAGATAGCGGTCCGGCGACGGCGGACCAATGAGGGAGACCCCGTCGAAGAACAGCGACGGATCGAAGGCATCCCCCGGCCGCAGATAGTCTATGATCGTCGGGAAGACATCGACATGCGAAGAAAGCGAAGTTGTCGGTTCGGCGCCCGGCAGATACAGCAGGAACGGCGTCCTGATGCGCGCATTGATCAGTTTCGCCTTGGCATGGCCGAGCGAACCGTTATCCCAGAACTCTTCGCCGTGATCGCCGGCGAAGGAAAAGGCGAGCGTCCCGGCCGCGATCTCGGGACCGAATATCGTCGTCAAGCCGCCGAAGAGGCTGTCGACGAACAGCGCGCTGTTGCGGTAACGATTCACCAGCTCATCCTTCCTCTGCGCCAGCTTGCCGGCCCCCATGAAGTGATTGTAATCGGCCGGCAGCACCGGCGTATATTTCTCGAACTCGGGGGGGAACATATAGTTGTGATGGGTCGCGTTGATGAACACGAACAGGAAGAACGGCTTCCCGGCGGGATGCCGCGTACGGATGAGTTCTTCTATCCACGCCTGCATCCGCCGCTCGTTGTCGGGGCCATCGGGGCCGAGAAACTCCTCGTAGGCGTCGAATCCGTTGAGTATCGGCGTCAAGTGTTTGGAATAAAAACGGAGCATCGATGCCGAGGCGCCGTATATCGCATACCCGTTCTTGCGCAACAACTCGATGGGATAGAACGGAAGTCGCCGGTCGTTCAGATAATCCATGTTATAGGAATGAAGCCCCGAAAGATAGGAGAAGTTGGCGCACGAGGTCGAATGGCAGGAGGAGTAGTGACGCCCCGTCGTGTCAATGCCGTGGTCGCGGGCGAACTGCATAATGTGCGGGGAAAGTTCGTCGTTCATCACATCGGCGCGGTAGGATTCCACCATGACCATGAGGACATTCTTCCGGTTCTCGAGGAGCGGGAACCGCCCCGTAGCCAGCGGATAGGAGAAGGGCAGCGAGGCCGAACGGTAAAAGTAGTGGAATTCGGCATTGTAGAACGGCAGGACATCCTCAAGCCCGGCATTGTTGAGAAAGAACGGGGTGAGATGCGTCAGCGAAACACCGATGGCGGCGACCGCCATAAGCCACAGCAGAACGATCGCCCCGGCCGCCCAGCGCAAGAGACGCGCCACACCTTCCCGAAGACGCGGCAGATGATCGAAGAGGAACCGGCAGACCACTATGTTCGCCGCGAGTATGAAGGTGAAGAGGGCGACGATAGAGGCGATCGTCCCGGCATCAAGACGTATGTCGTTCTGCATCCGCGCCGAGTTGAACAACGCATCAAGGATGAATCCGCTGTAGATATGGACCCCGATGACCTTGTAGGTGACCACGTCTATGATGCAGATAAGATAGAAAAGCTCCAACCAGATGATGGCGCCGGCCACCGTTACAAAAAAGGTCGCCCGCTCATGCAGACGCAACAGCGCCGCCGCAAGCAGTGAAACGAACGAGAGTATGAGCGGCACCAACGCGATAAGGGCGCAGAGCGCGAAGATATAGAGCGCCGATATCGCCATATCGACGGCGACGCTCTCCCCCTTGGCCAGCACGAGCAGCTGTTTCAGGTTGATCATATAGAAAAGGAAAAGAGCGAACCCATTGAGCGCAAGAAGCCAGAACAGCGGTGCGAACCGATCACGCAGAATAATGAGGCGACCCGCGAGTGAAGGAGTCTTCGTTTCCATGACCCCCTTCTTAACAAATTCCCGCGTAAATAGCAAACCGCCGAGGCCGCGGGGCGAGGCCGCTCCCGTTGAGAAGGTGCGGCAATCGTACCGGCATTAACTATACAAGAAACGCCCTGACCCCCCTGACTGCGCTATCCTTGACTTCGCCGCGTCTTGATTATAAGGTATTCTGTTAACATGTCCGGATGGTTAGCCCATGAGCGAAAGCGGCACTCCCCATTTCAAGTCCATAAAGCTTTATAACAATCTGAAATCAGAGGTCGATCGCCTTATCGATGCCCTCCTGACGCCGATGAACCGCGAACCGGAGGAGGACATCAACTTCCCGTTCGACATGTACATCGAGAACGACGAGGTGGTCATCGAGGTCGAGATGCCGGGGCTCGAAAAAGAGCAGGTGCATATTGAAGGGATCGATAAGTTCCTTGAGATAAGCGGTGAAAAAGATACCGTCAAACGGAAATACAAGTGCTGCATCGGCCTTGAGCGGACCAACGGGAAATTCAAGAAACTCATCTACATCGAACGCTCGGTCAATATGCAGGCGGCCGCCGCACAGCTGGAAGACGGCGTTCTGACAATCCGTCTGCCGCTGGTCGAAGAGAAGCGCGGCAAGAAGAACATCAACATCGGCTGAGGACACTCATATGGAACAAGGAACTCCCCCCATCCGCCCCGATCAGATAAAGATACCGCCCAAACTGCCGGTGCTGGCGCTCAAGGATTCGGTTCTCTTTCCCTTCATGATCATGCCGGTCTTTGTGAGCCGCGATTTCTCGATAGCGAGCGTCAATCAGGCGATATCGTCCGAGCGGTTGCTGTTCGTCACGGCACAGCGCAAGGTCGAAGAGGAGGCGCTGTCGCTCGAAACGGTGTACGAGGTGGGCTGTGTCGCCTCGATCCTGAAGATGCAGAAACTCTTCGACGGCCGCATCAAACTGCTCATTCAGGGCGTTCAGAAGGCGGAGATACAGGAGATCACGAAGGATGACGCCGAGAACTGCTACTACGCCCTCATCGACCCGATCACCGAGATCCAGTCGCCCGAGGCGACGGTCCGCATCGAGGCGCTGGTCAAGAATGTGCGCGACGGACTCGACAAGCTCACCAATCTCGGCGACAAGAACTTCCCGCCCGACATCGTCGCGATACTCAACAGCATCACCGACCCGGCGCGGCTGGCCGAACTGGTGGTGAGCCATCTGTCGAATTCCATCGAGATATCGCAACGGGTGCTCGAGGAGAACGATGTCCTGAGCAAACTCGCCATCGTCAACGAGTTCATCGAGAAGGAACTGTCGCTCCTCGAGATACAGAACGACATTCGCAACAAGGCCAAGGAGCGGATGGGCAAGGCGCAGAAGGAGTATTTCCTCAAGGAGCAGATGAAGCAGATCCAGAAGGAACTAGGGACCGACGACCCCTACAACTACGAACTCGAGGAATACGCGCAGAAGATAAAGAACAAGAATTTCCCCGATAATGTCCGCACCGAGGCGGAAAAACAGCTTACGCGGCTCCGCAGTATGAACCCGGCGGCCAGCGAGGTGGGCGTCATCAAGACCTATCTCGACACCCTGATCGAATTGCCGTGGGACGACCGCTCCGAGGACAACAAGAACCTCAACAAGGCGCAGGAGGTGCTCGAAGAGGATCACTACGGCCTTGAGGATATCAAAGAACGGATCCTCGAATTTCTTGCGGTGCGGCAGGTGAAGGGGAACACCAAATCGCCCATCCTCTGCTTCATCGGCCCGCCCGGCGTCGGCAAGACCTCGCTCGGGAAGTCGATAGCCCGGGCGCTCGGCCGAAAATTCTACCGGATGAGTCTCGGCGGCATGCATGACGAGGCCGAAATACGCGGCCATCGGCGCACCTATGTCGGCGCGATGCCGGGCAAGATACTCGAAGGTATCAAGAACTGCGGCACCGTCAACCCGGTCTTCATGCTCGACGAGATCGACAAGGTCGGCAAGGACTGGCGCGGAGACCCGTCGTCGGCCCTTCTCGAGGTGCTCGACCCGGAACAGAACTTCTCCTTCACCGACAACTACCTCGGCCTTCCCTACAATCTAAGCGAGGTCTTCTTCATCGCCACCGCCAACTGGGAAGAGACCATCCCGGCGCCGCTCAAGGACCGCATGGAGACGATCACGCTGTCGGGCTACACCGATCCAGAAAAGATACAGATAGCGCACCGCTACCTCATCCCGCGCCAGCTCGAGAACAACGGCCTCACGGCCGACGAGCTCAAGTTCTCCGACGAATCGATCCTCTTCATCATCCGCCGCTATACCCGCGAGGCGGGGGTCCGCGAATTGGAGCGCAAGATCGGCAGTATCTGCCGCAAAAGCATCACCCTCAAGACCGCCGGCAAGAAGATGACCAAAAAGGTCTCCCCCGAACTCATCGAGAAATATCTCAAACTCCCCCCCTTCTCGGAAGAGGAATTCGTAAAGGAAGAACGCGTCGGCGTGGTCACCGGCCTTGCGTGGACCATGCATGGCGGCACGACGCTCAAGATCGAGGTCAACGGCATGGAGGGATCCGGCCAGCTTATCCTCACCGGACACCTCGGCGATGTGATGAAGGAATCGGCCCGCATCGCGCTGTCCTACATCAAAAGCAATCGCGCCGAATTTGGCCTCCCCAAGAACTTCTCGCTCGAAAAGCAGGATATCCACATCCACTTCCCGGCGGGTGCGGTGCCCAAAGACGGCCCCTCGGCCGGCATCACGATAACGACGGCGCTCCTGTCGCTTTTCCTCAAAAAGACGGTCAACCCGGCCGTCGGCATGACGGGCGAGATAAGCCTGACCGGCAAGGTGCTTCCCATCGGCGGACTCAAGGAGAAAATGCTCGCCGCCAAGCGCAACGGACTCACTGCGGTCATCGTGCCGCAGGAGAACAAACCGCTCTACGACAGCATCCCCGCCGAGATACGCGACGGCATCGGGGTCTCGTTCGTCTCCGATTACCGCGAGGTCTTCAAAAAACTCTTCAAGCGCTAACCTATGCTCGACAATCGCGAGTGGGCCATCATCCGAGAACTGATGCCGCTTGACGACCCGTCGCATACCTTCATCGGCGACGACTGCGCCGTGTGGCGCGACCAAAAACTGCTCGTCACCACCGACCACATGGCCGAAGGGGTCCACTTCGATCTCTCCTTCATGCCGCCCGACGCCGTCGGCTGGCGGCTCATGGCGGCCAACGCGAGCGACATCATCGCGATGGGATCGCGACCGACCCATTTCACCCTGAACCTCGCCCTTCCCGCCGACCGGCAGGAGGCGGCGCGCGGCATCATCGCCGGCATCGTCCGGTTCGCGAAAGCGCACGGCATCGTCTGCATCGGCGGCGATACGACCGGCGGCGAGGCCTTCTTCATCGGCGCGACGATGTTCGGGCCGCTCCCCGAACGGCCGCTCCTCCGCTCCGGCGCCCGTCCCGGCGACCGGATATTCCTCGCCGGGGAACCGGGGCTCTCGAAGGCGGGACTGCTACGCCTACAGCGCGGCATGAACGATGACAATGCGGCGACGCGGCGGTTCCTCTATCCCGACCCATTAGGTCAGATACCACTCCTCGGAGCGCCGAGCGCCGCGATAGATCTGAGCGATTCGCTCGTATCGGAGCTCACCCTGCTTGCCAATGCGAGCGGCGTCTCGATGGAACTAGCGACCGAACGGATACCGGTCCACCCGCTGGTAGCTCAGACGGCCCGCGAACTGAACCTGCCGCTTACCGACCTGCTGCTCACCAGCGGGGAGGAGTTCTTTCTGATAGTCACCGCCCCCGGCGCGATGCCGGGATGGCATGAGATAGGTCTGGTCACTGAACGGAGAACCGATGCGCTTACGATCCGCGACAACGGCGTGCCTCTTAACCCTGCTCGCCTCCCTGTGTGGGACCATTTCGGCCGCTGAGCCGTTCTGCGGCTACAAGGAGAAGGCGACCGTCTCCGTGAAGAGGACCGATGGAAGTTCTCTTTCGTTCCGCGTCGGCATCGCCGACACCACCCCACTCCACCGCAAGGGACTCATGGAGTGCCCAACCCTCCCCAACAGCCGGGGGCTTCTTTTCATTTTCAGCGATCTGCAGGAACGCTCTTTCTGGATGCACCACACGAAGATGCCGCTCGCGATCGTCTATATCGGCGACGATATGAAGGTCGTTTCGGTGCAACGGGGCGAACCGGACTCCGAACGTTCACTGCCGAGCAAAAGGCCGGCGCGTTATGTTCTGGAGGTGAACTGGTTGGAAGGTTCGGGCATTAAACCCGGAGAACTCGTGAAAATATCGTTCGACTAGGCGCTCTTCTCGAGTTTTTCAAGCGTCTCGGAAAGTTTCAGATATCCGGTAAGCCCGACGAAGGTCTCGACCGGCTTCCCTTTGTTGAAAAAGACCAGCGTCGGCACCGCACGCACCTTGAGTGGCACGAGTATCTTGCCTTGCTTATCCTGCTCGGTGTTGAAAGCCCCCACTCGTATCCGTCCCTGATAATCGGTGGCGAATTTGGTGACCGTCTTGGCCATCTGGCGGCACGGCATGCAGGTGTTCGAATAAAAATCGACCAGTACCGGGACCGGTGAGTTCTGTATCGACGCATTGAAATTATCCGGATTCAATTCAACCGGCATAATATGGCGTTTCGGCTTGAGAGCATCCCAAATGGCAGCGAAAAAACTCATCTTTTCCTCCTCAGATCGGAGCGGTCGGGGTCAGGTGCACAAGTTGCCTGACCCCAACCGGACCCCGCGTCAAAGTATTAGTGCGCAGCCCGCTTCAGCAGGCGCCGGCGGCGCCAGCGAAGCATCGGCATCGGTCACTGTATTCATATTCTCCACGAAGTCAATCTCCGGCTCCAGCGGCGCGATCGGCTCCTCCTCCACCGGCGGCGCACCGTCACAGCCGTCGGCACAGGCCGCAGTAACGGCGGCAAGCGCATTGATGCGGCCATGTCCGTAACGAAGGCTGAATCCGTTCTCATCGTACTGGGCATCGCGGGGGCTCACCTTATCGGCGGTACCCGTCAGTATCTCATAGACCTCTTCACGGGCAAGGTCGGGATCGGCGGCAAGAAGCAGCCCCACGATCCCGGCGGCAAGCGGCGTTGCGCTTGAGGTGCCGCAGAAACCGGGGGTATAGTCTCCAACCGCATATCCGTCGAAGCCGGTATTATCGGTGGTCCAGATACCGTCGCGTATCTTTTCCATATCGAATGGATCGTCGTAATCCTCCAAATCAACGTCACAGCTCGGAGAAACGAGATCCAAGTCACGCCCCCAGTCGCTGTACATCGTTTTCACGCCGCTCGCATTCACCGCACCGACCGCCATAACCCACGGACTGGCCGCAAAGCCGTCAAGCGTCTTCGGGTCGGAGATGTCCTCGTTGCCATTCCCGGCGGCGAAGAGGATCACCACCCCCTTGCCATTGCGCTCCTTGGTCGCCGCATACTCAAATATCTCTTTAAGCGGCGCGCTTATGTCGAAAGGACCGCCATGATCGGTAGGCCCCCAGCTGTTCGAGATGATGTCGACACCTCGATCCAAGAGATAATTGAAGGCATCGATCTCGGTCGTACCATTGACGATGTCGGAACTCACTCGCACCGGCACGACGAGGCATCCGGGACAAGCGCCGGCGACACCAATGCCATTATTCCAGCGCGCCGCGAGCACTCCGGTCACCGCAGTCCCGTGGAGGTCATCCGCGCCTATCATCGGCACCGCATCGCCCTCGAATAGATCGATCCCCTGCAGGAACGCTCCTGCAAGATCTCGGTGCGCCAGATCGAATCCGTCATCAATGATCCCCACCTTCACGCCACGACCCGGTTCCAGTCCCCGGCCGATGAGATACTCCCATGCCGTTGCGACCTTCGCATCTTCTCCCACGATACCGGTCTGCCCGACATTGTCGAGATGCCACTGATTGGGAAAAAGCGGATCGTCAGGTTGATAGCCTTTCCACTGAACGGGCCGATAGAGGTCGGGTTCGGCCCAAACCACTTGCGGGTGGTCGGTGATCCGGTAGAGAAGTCCCAGCGAAGGCATCGGATTCTGCACGAAATAGGCATTGTGCGTCCGGGGAATGGGCGCAAGAACTTTCCCCCCTACACTCTCGATCACCCTGCGGATATCAGTCTCTTCCATTTCTTTGTCAAAGGAAACGAAAAGCCGGTCGCCGAGATAAAGGTCGTAACGCATCCCCTCCAAGCGAAGCGACGGCAGATACCGGCCGTTAGGAAGAGAGCGTCCCTCGCCGGTGAAGGCTCCGTGTATCCACCGACCATCGCGTACAAAGATCTCTTCCCCGAGCAATATCGAGTGAAAAAATAGCATGGAAAAAAGAAAAGAGGTCAGAGCAATAAAAAAGGGGGACTTTGCAGTCCCCCTTTTCGGAACGTTCATACCGTTACCAAAGATCAGTAGTGGCTCGCGAAGAAGGCCGCATCACCCAAGTGATCGGTGATGAAGGTATTCATCTGATCGATGGTGGTCTCCATGACGCCGACGAAATAATCGGCATTGTTGGCCGACCAGTCGCCCGATGCTCTCGCCGAGTCGGAAAGGACCTTGTGGTGATAGACCAAGCGATACGAGGGAGAGAAGCGCATATACTTCTCGCGCAGGTATTCCTGAGCCGCTGCCACATCGGCGAAAGTATGGCTATAATCGGTATTGATCTGGGCAAGGGCCGCCGCGGGGGCCATGCCGTCCTTGATATGCATACGCCACGCATCGACCATCTGCATATCGTTCGCATCCATGAAATCGGTCGGCATCTTCGCACGGTAGTAGTAAAGGCTATCCTTCGCGATCGATTCCACCTCGTCGATACCTTCCGGCCGCATGGTGGTTTCAGCGGCGGCATACTTGAGGGTGGCGAACTTCAGCATGACCGAGGTGTCGGCGGAGGTATTCATGATGTTGCCGATGCCCCAGTAGAGCGGCCACATCTTGTCGAAGTATATCCAGCCGGCGTGGATCGGATTATAGACCGTTCCCGGATCATTCCATGCGCCCACGGAACAGAGATTTCTGATCTTGCCGTACTTCTGCATATTCGGGGTCTCGGGAAGACCGGTATACGGCATCGGCGCCCAACCATACATGGTGGTCAGAACATCGATCGGGAACTCGGCCCGGACAACCTCGTTGGTGCCCGCTTTGATGCAGTAAGGAGAATAGGTCATGAGGGCATTCTCGTTGGCCACATCGCCAAGGACCGCCAGAATGAGCTTGTCGATGCCGGGAGCCATCTGACCAAGACCGTTTGCCATGCTCTCACGCTGATACTTGCCCGAAAGCCAGCCTTGGTTCGAAAGGGTGAAGAAGGCGACCATTTTCTCTTCGGAATACCCTCTCCAGATAACATTCTCGTAGTAGGTGGTCGGATCGTCCTGTATGTCGTAATGATCGCGGTGATACCGGCCGATATTGGGCTTGATGTTCGCGAAGGCAACATCGCCCTCGACATGATCGCGGATGTAGTTGTCCTTGTTCCACACACCGGTCTGACCGGGTTCCAGCTTATCGGTGGTATTGAGGGTATCGGTCGAGGGGGTCTCGGCATGCCAATCGGCATCGGGGCGATAGATGATGTCGAAGACAAGATAGTTGATACCTTCGTAAGATGCAAGGAGATAATCGCCCATGCTGAAGGGTTTGACCGTCCGCAACTCACCGGAGAAGTCGTCGATGAACCATTCTTTGCCCTGCAACGCCATGGAGTAATCGACACAGTTGACATCGTACCCCTTCGCTTTCTTGGTCCCTTTGTAATCAAGCGGAATGGTCGACGGGTTACAGGTGGTGCTACCGTCGGCATTCGGCGAAGGCAGGTAACCGAACCAGCCCGACTGGAAGAAGTTGTAGTTGAGGTCGAGCATGTAGTGGACGAACTTATACTTGGTCAGGAGGGTGTCGAGTATCATCTTCCGGCTCTTGCGGCCGCGGAATTCACGGAACTTCGGATTGCCGCGTTTGAAGTAACGAAGGAAGTAGTACATATCGTCCTGATCGGCCATACCGCGGATCGAATCGACACCGGTATACCCGTAGTCGAATATCTTGTTGCCCGGCTCATCAGTCTGCTTCTCGTCGGAGAAGAAGAGATATTTGTGCATCGAACCGTCATTGACCAGATAATCGGCGCCGGCCTTGATATAGTAACCATTGGCATCCTGCATGGGAGCTCCCATGGCGCCCTTTACAGTCGCCGGAACGACGCGGGTCACGTACTTGAGCAGATCGGTATCGAAGTAGGTGATCATCTCTTTCGGGTCAGGATTCGGCTTCAGTTTTCCGGTGGTCTCATCAACATACGAGCGGTTGATAAGAACCGGGTAGGGATAACGCGGATCGCGGATGGGGTTGCTCGCATCCATCTTGAAGAAGCCGTCGCTGTCGACATCATACTGTTCGACCGTGCGACCGTAGACGAACTTGAGGGCCGCATCATCGTATTTGCCAAGTCCCATCGCGTGGATATAGGCCTCACGCTGATAATCCATGACCGACGAGTAGGTGTAGTAGTTCATCTTCGCTTCGAAGTTGCGACGCTCATAATAGATCTGCTTGCCGATCATATTCTCCGGCATGCCCTGATCAATGAGGTCATTATACTTCGTTTCCACCATTTCCATCATCGACGGGTAGTTTTCCTTGGCGAAGAAACCATCGCGGTAGTTAGCCTGATCCATCGAACCAATGAAGTTGTGACGGAGGCCGACACTGTGGCCCATTTCGTGCTGAGCGACACCCTTATAAAGAAGGAGTTCAAGCTCGTCGAACATAGCCGCAAGAAGCGTCTGCACGTACTCCGGCTTGCTGGAAGTGATCCCCTGCTTCTTCAGTTCAGCCTGTTTTTTCTTGATGAACTGAACGACGGCGCCGTCAAGGAAATCTTCGTTCATGAAGAAGTCAAGTTTCATCCCTTCCTGATATTTGATCATTTCGGCATTCAATGCCTCGGGGTTGTACCACGGCGACATCATTTCCGACATCTGATCGGAATAATTGCCGTCGGTCCACGGGAACATCGAGGTGCGGATGGAATACGGCACCATCTCTTTTTCCCATTTGGAACCACGAATGGTGTTGTAATCGAAACGCTTCTGGGGCTTGTTTTTCTCGATGAGTTCCTCTAGCGTGATAGGCACCGGCTTGTTCAGTGATTTTTGCTCGGCGCCGACATAGGCAAGACGCGGCTCAGGATCGTTGTCGAATGCCATCTGAGGACGTTTCGAGTACTCATCCGGAGCCATGAGATCTTCCCAGTCCCACGCCGCCGGGTCTTCCTGATCGATCAACATGCGAGTAAGTTCAAGACCACGACTGGTAACCCATTCGAGAACCGAACCGGCGATGTTGGAGCCGGCCGCGAAAGACTGACCGGTCTCGGGGTTGACGTTCCACTGAGAAACGCCGAGGATGCCGTAATCGGTCGGCTGATCGACCCAGTTGAACATGGCAACGGTGAGGTCGCCGTTCACAAAACGGTGCCGGAGTTTCGGCAGGCCCATCCCGTTGTCGTATATCTTGCAGGTGCGCTCTTCGGTGATCTCACAGGCAGCCTTGACCTGCTGATACCCGGACGGGCACACATCGCCTTCGTTCAGGACCAAACAATCGTAGCGGTCGCCCTTCCATTCTTTCTTGTATTCGTTCTTGTAGAGATCGGTCATCTGCTGTTCGTTGGTCAGGCAGTTGTCAAAGAAAACCAACTTGCCCGCATTCTCCTGAGCCGCAACGGCATCGGCATTCGGCACGCAGATGAATATCGCGTTCTCATTGTTCTCCGAATAGAACCCGGCATAATTCTCATGCGAACCCAGATGTCTACCGTCACGCTCAGGCACATAGGCCATGACCGGGTTCTTCACGAAAGCGACTATCTCGTTGGGATATTTGTCTTCTATGAAGGTTCCGTCCCATTTCTGCACAAACGCGGCATCGCTGTCGATAAAGCATTTGTCTTCCCAGTTGGCGGGGGGGTTCAGATACCATTCCTCATCGCGGACCGTCACCTTTTTACCACCGAAAGTGACCGTTTTGAAGAAATCGTTCTTGTAATTCGCCAGATACCATTTGTCGAATTCGCCGGTATTGCTGTCGGGATTCATGGCGGCGAAACGGGCGGCAAGGAAGGCACGGTTATAATCCTTGGCCATCGCGCAGTTGACCGGCAGCATCCGAAGCGGGGTCTCGGCCGATGAGGTGAATACTACCTTTTGCTGATACTTGATCTGCGCAAGGCAAGTGTTGTAGGCAGCGGCGGTACCCTGTCCTTTGGCACAGGTGAAGTTCCACTCTTTCGCCGTTCCGGCGGTGTCACCCGCCTTGGCCCACGCGATGTTGAAGTAGTTGGCCAGCACATGGTAATCCTTGTCTTTCACACCGGTGACCGGGTCATAGCCACGGAAGTTGTTGGTGAAGAAACCAAAGCGGCGGAACAGTTCATCCTGATATTCCAGAGGACGGAAACCGCTGTCCTTCGCGCCCTTCTTCCACGACCATTCGCTCGTGGCTGGATCATAGGTGCGGCGACCGACCACATCACGGTTGACCTTGATGAAGGTATGCTTGTAGGTGATGTTCATCGGCTCGCTGTTGATGAAGTTCTCGATATCTTCCCACGAATAGATGGAACTCCAATCGTTGATGGGATTGAGGACTTCTTTGGTCTTGAAGGTGAGCCATTCCACTTCTTTATTAAAGGAGGAATCACCCTCTTCTTTCATGACGCTCTGATAGTTCTTGGGGATGATATAGCTGCCATCATGGCTGTAAAATTCAATATCGGTGGCATTGCCCAGACCGTTGCGATAGTAGGGGGCGCCCCACTCCGCTGTAAGCCACAGGTACTTAAGCTCAAAATTACTCTGGGCATTCTTGCCCTGATCGATCATGAAGTAACGGCACTCGTTCCATTTGCAGTCGGTGTTGGGCTGCAGGATCGGCATGTCTTCACCGGTCGTCGGGTTCTCAACCGGCAGGATGTCGAAATGCTGATAGATCGGGAAAGCCAAGACCACCGTCTCGTTCACCGCGACCTGTTCGGCCGTGTCGACGATCTCATTCTTGTCATGAACACTCACGGCATAGAGCCAATCCTTGGTGATCTTCCACTTCAGGATCTTGCCGTCGTTCGATTCGCCGATGAAGGCGAAATCGGCAGTGTAGGGAAGTTCCGTCACCGTCTGGCGGTAAAAGAACTCACCTTCGAACAGTTGCTTGTCAAGCGTAAGTTCGGGGGTCTTGTCGACCGCCTCGCGCTCTGTCGTACACGCCGCGACGACCAGCGCCACGATCAGGGCCGACAGCACCCATGCGATTCTCTTGATGTTCATACTAGGTTCCTCCGGTTAAAAACTATAACTGTAGCCTATGGTCGCCTGAATCTTCGTGAAGCGCGGATTGAACGGGTACATATATAGCGACTTTTCTTGAGAGTCTTTCTCGGCGGCGCTTGAGGTGGCGGCGCTATAGTCGAACCGCGCCATGCGGCCATCCTCGAACTCGGGACCACCGGTCTGGAAGCCAACGCCGAAGATAAAGTTGTCGCCGTCGACGAAGCCCGGCAAGCCGTAACCGATCCCACCGGAGTACATGACCGAATGGACCCACGGCTGATAGGTCGCGGCATCGGCGGTCTGGGTGACGTTATTCCATACGCGCTCGTTCACGTAACCGTACCCGAGCTTGATTGAAAGCCCTTTATAGGCCAGCGACACATTGATCATATTGGCAAATGAATGCTCAACATTGAAATCTTGGAAATCGTTCTGAGAATCGTCCCAAGCACCCGAATACTCGGCAAAAGCTTTGGTATAAGAACCGTTGTAGGCCAAAGTCAACGTGAGCCCTTCGGCCAGTTTGAATGAACGATCGACCGCCACACCGAACGACAACATCGAACGAAGGGTATAGACCTCCCAGAGTGTTTTCGAGGTGAACGGCAATGCCCAGCTGATCGAGGGGGTTATATTGATCTCAGCCTTCGGTATAGTGAACCGACGTGAAAGATCAATGTTAAGCGGCGTACCATCAAAGAGATAATGATTAATGGTATCTTCGTCATATATGCCACCGCCGACATTGCTGGAATCGGGCCGCGCCCATTGCAGGGTATAGGCCAAGCCGACCGAAGCCCCGAGGCTGAGTTCCCACGGCAAAGTCACGCCGCCGGCAAGGTTCAGCACATAACCAAATACGGGACGATCTTTGCTGACATTGTGCGAAAGGATGTTCATCAGAGAAACGTTGTACTTTTTTTCCTCTTTCTTTTCTTCTTCTTTCTTTTCTTCCTCTTGCTTCCCCTCATCTTCCGGTTTTACCTCAGCAACGACCTCCTCGGTCTTAGGCGCTTCAGCGGAGGGAGCAACCGCCGACTGTTCGGGGACAACGGTCGGGATCGGGTCTGCCGCGGGTGCCGGAGCCGGCTCGGCAACTGCCGGAGCAGGTTCGGTAACCGCCGGAGCAACCACCGGTTCAGTAGTAGGAGCTGTTTCTTCTTTCTTTTCAGCCGTCTGTTCGTCGGCCTTTTTTTCCTCTTCCTTCTTGTCGACGGTCGCCGCCTCTTCCTGCGTATCGGCGGGCTGTTCTACCGCCGCCTCGTTTCCACTCTCCTCGGCGCCTGCAACAGGTTCCTGCGCGATGAGGGGAAATGTCGCCAGAAGTGCGATGATCCACAATGCCCTCAGCGGATTCACCACGATGGCCTCCTTCTTGGTGTATGATAAGATGTTCGTTCTACTAATCCGGAACATGAATCCCCGTTTAGGTCTGCACACGCTAGTGTGTCTCCCTCCGTTTGTCAAACTTTTTGCCGCGATCGGCAACCGTTTATGGTCAGCAAGCGAAAAGCCATACTTTTTTCTCTAATTATTTTATATGAGTATGGGCATACAAGTCAGAATGCCGCATCAAGGATGTCAAACTCCTCTTTGCCGGTGTAGGCGAAACGGGTCATGACCGACTTGAGTTCGCGAACATTGCCGGGCCAGTCGTGACCTTCAAGCACCGTAACCGCCTTGCCGGTGAAACGGGTCTCGCGACCAGTCAGCGAAAAGAGCAGATGTTTGGCCAGCGGCATAATATCCTCGCGCCGTTCGCGAAGCGGCGGTATGGCGACGGTCAGGGTCGAGATACGGTAGAAGAGATCTTTGCGGAAACGGCCCGCCGCGATCTCCTTGGCAAGGTCGCGGTTGGTCGCCAGCACCATCATGAGGTCGACCTTTTTCCCGGCGCCGGTCTCGCCGATGCGACGCACCGTCCAGTCCTCAAGGATACGCAGTATCTTTCCCTGCAGGTTGAGCGGCATCTCGGCGATCTCATCGAGGAACAGCGTCCCGCCGTCGGCCTGCAGGAATGCGCCTGCTCGCTCCTCTGCCCCGGTGAAACTTCCCTTGCAGGTGCCGAATAGTTCGCTTTCGGCCAAGGTCTCGGGTATCGCGGCGGCGTTGTAGGTGACGAATTCTCCCTTCCGGCCGCAGATACCGTGAGCGAATTCGGCGAAGACCTCCTTCCCCACCCCGCTTTCGCCGCTGAACAGGATGATCGGATGACCGCCAAACAGTTCCGGCTTCTGTAACCAGCCTTCGACCTTCTCGAACAGTGCCGCAAGAGAACCCTTGTAGAACGATTCGGCGACCCGTTCGCGCACCACCGTCACGACGACCGGGTGCTTGCCGGCGATGAGGAAGCGGTATTTCCCCTCCTGTAGTTCGCCGTTCTCGACCCGCATACCGTTAACCCATGTGCCGTTCTTTCCCTTGTTCCAGAAGTAGATGCCGGAACTTTTCATGACCAACAGGAGATGCTCCGAACTGACATCGGGCTGCTGCAACGTGATATCGGCCTTCTTGCGGCCGACGAGCACCTCGCGCCCTTCGCGGAACGAAAAGTTCTTGACGACCCCGTCGGACTCGATGAGCAGGCTTTTATAGGCGGTTCGTTCGGTATCGACAACTATCGTCTGTCCCTGATCGGCCCGTCCACCGCCCGCCGAGGGAGCGCCCAGATGGGAAAACTGCGAAAAGGAGAAGGAGAAATCGCGGATCGAGACCACATCACTACCCGAAAAGGGATCGCCCGGTTTCACCTCCTTCCCATTGACGGCGAAACCTTTTGTGGAGGGATAGAGCGCCCAGAAATACTGACGAGTCTTGAAGTCGAATTCTCGGCGAAGCGACAGTTCGTGACCGTGCATATCGGGCGGGAACAGGATGTCGCCCTCTTCGCCGCCAATGACTATCTTCTTCTTGGCGCTGTTGATATAAAAGGAAAAGATGTGTTTATTGTCGCGATACAAAAGCAGATACATGGAACCTCGTCTGTTCTCTCTCGGCGGCATCCTACTGAAGAGCGGCGATGAAAGCAAATTTTCGGGCGAAGGGACGCGGCAATGCTTCAGAGCTTCTTGTCGACCGTCGCGATGACCGCGTCGGCGTCGTGTTCAGCCGCCGCAAGCAGCTTCTTCATCTGCGTCAAGGTATCGCCCTTGAAAGAATCGGTATCGGCGAAGTTCTTGAGGTTGATACGGACATTGAGCGCCGCCGCGTGAGCCGCCGCCTTGACGAGGTGCGCCCCGACGCCGGCATCCGATACGGCATGTTCGTTCCCCTTCTCGGCGACCGCCGCCAGTAATCCGCACAGCGCGCCGCTCCGCTCCAGACACTTGAGCGGCACCAGCGTTCCGTACTTCAGCGCCTCGTACTCCTCGGCCGTCGCCCGTTTCTTCTCCTCATCACTCCCCTCTTTCTCCGCCTTCTTCTTCACGCTCATCGCCGCCATCATCCGGTTGAATGCAAGGGTATCCTCATCGATGAGCATGAGCAGTTCCGCTTTGCGGGTCTGGGCCTCCTTGGCGGTATCGTTCATGAGTGCGTTGTGCTGGGTGTAGCCCTTTTTGCCGTGGGTCAGGTTGGCCACCATCGATGCGAGAGAGGCCGCCATCGCTCCGCAGAGCGCCGCGACACTACCGCCGCCCGGCGCCGGGGCGTCGCTCGCCAGCAGATCGCAGAAACCCGAAACGGTCAGATCGACGAGCCCTTTCTGCTCGCGGATGAGATACTCGATCACCTTCTCCTGCGGCTTGAACGGCGCGACATCGGACAGTCCGAGCGACTGGGCAGCTATCTTGATAAGTTCCTCGTCCGACTGTCCGGCGCACCCGCCTTGTTTCTCAAGGTAGTGGGTCCCCGCCTCAACGAGCGCCTGCTTGGGCACCACACCGACGATCTCACTGCCGGTGACCCGCAGTCCGACATCGCGGGCACGCTCGGAAAGTTCGTCGAAGACCTGATGCATCGAGGTCACTTTATAATTCGTCAGATTGATCGATATCTGCGCCCGCTTGTAATCGTCGACATACCAACCGATCGCCTTGCACGACTTGAACTTGCCGGGCACCATGATCTTCTCGCCCTTCTCGCCCTTGACGAGAGTCCCCTTCGCGTCACGCTTCGGATAGCCCTGTTCGCGGATGAGGAGCGCGAGGTCGTTCGCCTTCTTCTTATCCACGGTGTTGAGATTCACGTTGTAGGCGATGAGGAATTCGCGCGCACTGACCGCCGTCGCCCCCTTGGTCGGCCGGAACACGGCGGGACCGGTGTCGGGTTTCCAATGCGGATCTTTTAGCCGCGCTTCAAGCCCCTCGTATTCGCCTTCGCGCACCTTGGCGAGGTTCTTCCGTTCCGGCGTCGTGGCAGCATACTCGTAGAAATAGACCGGGTAGTCGAGCTCTTCGCCCAGTTTCTTCCCGAGCCGGTGCGCTATCTCGACACATTCCTCCATCGTGACACCGCTGACCGGGATGACCGGGCAGACATCACAGGCGCCAAACCGAGGATGAGCTCCCTTATGTTTGCGCATATCGATGAGCTCATGCGCCTTCTTCACCGCGTTGAATGCTGCTTCAATGACCGGTTCGGGTTCGCCGACCATGGTGACGACGGTTCGGTTGGTGTCCCAACCGGGGTCGACATCGAGCAGTTTTACCCCCTTTACTTTTTTTATTTCGGCCGTTATCTGGTCGATGATCGCACGATCGCGCCCCTCACTGAAATTCGGCACACATTCAACTATACGGTTCATGTTCTGCCTCCATCGGCGTAGTATTGACAAAACAACGGTTGAAGGTATGGGGAGAAATGGCCTATGTCAAGAAATATAGATATCACTCACCTGAAGTGGGTGCTTGGGGCTCATCCGGCGCCTCCATTGGACAACAGTTAGAGCCGGGCAACAACGCCTCGACCAACTGATCGGCGCCTGCGAAAGTGTAGCAATCAACCAAACCGAAATTCTGTCCGGGGTAACACCCCACCAAATGTTCATTCGGGAACACACATGAATTCATTATCGTTTCGTATATGTCCGCGTCTCGCTCATACTTCAGCTGAGCCTCTATGACGGCATCGCCACCGCTTTTTGTCTTTATCTCATCGTCCGTGTCCCACCCCTTGTCAGGATATACCGATCCGCTCATCAACATTTCCCCATACACAGGAACCAACTTGAATTGCAGTTCGTTCGTGCGGACGATATCGCCGCCTCCCTGTTTTTCACCTTCGGCTTGAACGGTCACGAGTATCGGATAGGTCTCCCAGTCAAAGCTGACGCCCAAGGAACTGAATGCACTGAATATCTGGAGAAGATTGTTATGTTGTGCGGCAGTCAGGACATCAACTGTTTTCGTGACTTGTCCGCCATCGTTATCAACAAGAACTTGCGCCGGTATCTCACGACGACCCCATACCGCACGATCGAGCGCAGGCACGCCGGGCAACTCATAGCTCAGTATGATATACTTCATCTTCCAGAGATTCGCCTCTTGAGATTCTATCGGAGCTCCTTCGGCCCCCTGCCCGGCCGCAGCCGATGTCCCCATCTGGTTGGTGATACGGAACCCTAGAGTGTAATCGGCAGAAAAATAGATATCGATGACACCCGTATCGTAGTATATTGCCGAGTCGGGCGTGATCATGCAGTCGCTTTCCGGCAACGGAGGAATGAAACTATCGAGGAAAACGGACTGTTCGCTGTTGGCGCATCCCCCAACCAACAACGCGACCATAATAACCCCGAAGAACGCGCTTTTCATGGCGGTATCTCCTTTTCTTCTTATCATGGTTATTCCTCCTCCGATTTGAGTAAGGGCATGGAGGACTTCACCTTGTTCATGATCCGCGGGGTAATAAAGATGAGGAGTTCGGAACGCTCTACCCGCTCATCGACCTGTTTAAAAAGCCAACCGAGGATCGGGATGTCGCCCAGCAAGGGAACCTTTCTGACCGTTTTACTGACCTTGTTGGTGTAAACACCGCCGATAACGACCGTGTCGCCACTCCGCACCAAGATCTCTGTCTGTGCCTCTTTTTTGAGGATCGCCGGCTCACCAAGATAGTTCGTATTGGAATAGTCGGCTTCTGATTTGTTGACATTCAGCTTCATGAGAATTGAACCATCGGAGGTGATATGCGGTGTGGTTTTAAGGATAAGGGTGGCATCGATGAACTTTGTGGTGACCTCTCCGCCTTGCGACCGGGTCGTTATCGGAACGCTGACACCCTGCTGGATCATCGCCTCGCTATTATCCAGCGTCGCCACCTTGGGGGAACTGACGATCTTAATACGACCTTCAGCCTCCATAACATTAAGCGTCAAATTGAGGTCGGCGACATTGCCGATGCTACCGAAGGAGAACCCCATGCTTCCCGAATGATCAGCGGGGCCGGGCACACTGACCGAACCGCCGATACCGAGGTTATAGGGGAACATCGCTCCGGTCGGATTACCGTGTCGGGCATCGGCGGTGTAGCCGGTACCCCATTCCACGCCAAGCCCAAGCGCCGACTGGGTGGTCGCCTCGATGATCTTCGCCTCGATCAAAACCTGCGGAGTCTGCGTATCAAGGTAAGCGACCAACTGCTCTACCTTATCGAGTATCTCTTCAACATCCTTTACGATCAGCACATTGGTCCGCTCATCGGTCGTGACCGAACCACGTTCCGAAAGCAGATCCTTGACCTGCGGCATGAGTTTGGCCGCCATCGCATAATTGACGGCGATAAGACGTACCTTAACCGGCTCAAGTTTTTGATCGGCCTTGATCTTTGCCAGCTCCGCCTCTTTTTCGCGCTGAATGGTGGAAAGAGCCGCCACGCGAATAATACTTCCCAATCGCTCCTTTCCAAGCGACTTGCTCTTCAGTATCACATCAAGCGCCTCGTCCCACGGAATATTGATAAGGCGTACCGTTATGGTGCCCCGCACATCGTCGCCGGCGATGATGTTGAGTTTGCTGATCTCCGACATGAGGCGCAACACATCGAGAATATCGACATCCTTAAAGTCGAGACTGATTTTCTTGCCGCGATACACTTTGGAACCACCCGCCACATCGACCGCCGTCACGGTTTCGCGCTCCTCCTCGGCCCCGACCACGGCGTTGCGCACCATCGCCGCCGACTGCGCGGCATCCGTAAACCCAGCCACTCTTTCAGGCACAAGCGGCTTATTCTTGGCAAAGATCACCTCGGTGCCCCCGATCTCGCTCTTCAGGTCGAGAGCAAAGGGGCCCTTCTTCAAGGTAGCAACTATTTTCACATCAGAACCTTCGTTGAATATCGCCAACTCTTTTACCGGCCCGGCCAGAGACCCGGCATCTATCAACTGCTCTTTGTCTTTCGTGATAAAGGTGTTCTTGACCACGATCTCTACCTTGTCGGCATCCACTTTTTTCTGGACATCAAGCTTATCTAAAGAAGACAGTTTAAGTATCTGCGGATCCTCTCCCGCGAACACAAACCCGTCTATCTCATGTTTTTTATTGGGCTCCCTTTCGGCAGCGGCCAACTCGTTTTTCTGTATCGTCGGCGCTTGTTGTTTCACCTTGAAATCGGCAAACAACTGGGAACGATCAGTAGCCGCAAAAACCACCTCATCGCGACGAAGTTCCATCGTGAAATAGGCGGGCAAAGAACGCTCCATGACCACTCTAAAGCCAGCCGGATGGTTGGCATAACGCACACCATCCTGTTTCTTCATCTTACCCTTGATGCCCACCAGATCAAACACTAATCGCTCAGGATTAGCGAGGGTGAAATAACGCACCAGAAGGGGTTTTTCACTCATGGACAAAAATATCCCGCCATCAGTCTCTTTCAATGATACCGACGCCTGTTTAAGAGGAGTTTCTTCCTTTAGCGAGGTAATAGTTTCTATATCGCCGATCTTTAATGTAAGAGCTTTTCCCGAACGCTCAACGGCAAAGGAATTTCCCTCAAGGTCAAGCGCGAACATTGAGAACTCGCGCGAACCGGAGAGCCCGCTCTGCACATCCGCCAACGCACTTTGGGGAGCCGTCACCGAACCGGGAAGCAACAACTTAAGCTGTCCCGCTCCCGGATAGAATAGGGTCGTACCATCGATACTGTTCTCGAATGACTCGGTCACGCCTCCTTTTGCAATGGTAAGCGAACCAGCACCCGGCTTCGCCGAGGCGACCACCGCCACGGACAACACAAGAGCGAGCAAAACAGTTAATGTCGCGCTTTTCATCGTCAGCTCCCTGTATTCCGGTCTTTATTCATCACTCTTTTGCCTCGGGCCGACTCCCCGCCGCTTTCGGCTGGGTGGATTGAGTCGATCCTGGTTCCGCCTGATCCTCTTCGCTTTCGATATCCCGTATCTCCTGCTCATTCTCCCGCCCCTCATTAAGAACATTGGGGATAGGAAGCTCCAAGTACAACTTGTTGAGTATTTTTCTGCCTAGCGGGTCTTTATATACCTCAATAACTTCTATTTTATCCTGCAGGATAGCACTCACCTTACCCCAGTTCTTCCCGATGAAACTCCCTCTCTTCACGATGATGCTTTTCTTTTCAGGCGTCACGATGATGGCGCGTGGCTCGGTAATGCCCCATACGATAGCGGTCATGGTCAGATCGGTGATATCGTAACGTTGAAGCTCGCTCACCGGCTCGCGATCCTGCTCGACAGCCTTCATATCTCCGAAATAACTACGAAAAGGATCCCTTTTGCCGACCGCAGAATAAATATAGGAAGACCGTTTCTTGATTATTTCCGTGATATCTTTTTCGACACTCGAATGAACGATGGCGGCATTTGTCTTGCTGACCCGGTCATATTCAGCCTTGTAATCGAAACGCTCTATCTCATAGTCATCTGCACACGAGACCAAAAACATCGTGCAAGCCGTAAAAATAAAGAAAGAAATAAGAGGTGCTTTCATTTGCCGCCCCCGCCGCCCATTTCATTTTGAGAGAGGAACCTGTACGTGGTCGCCCTAAACGACACCTCAAGTTCGGTTTTATTGGGTTGGAACGCCGTAAAGGCATCGGCCGAAGAAACCGACTTCTTCACCTTCTCGCGCGTTTGCGCCGCTTTTTGTTCACTTTGCGGATCCGCCTTCATCTGGATATCGCTGATATTCACGATACGGGCGAATTTGTTCACCGAGTCGAAGAAACTGAGCACCTCATGAAAACTGCCTTTCAGTTTTATGGCGACCGGCACCGCAGCGATAAATCCCTGAACACTTTCCGATTGAGGTTCAAAATAGTAAACCTCAAGACCAAATTTCTCAGCCTCCTCTGATATCTTTTTCAAAAGGGAGGGAATCTCTTTCTTGTCCGGCAGAACCGTGATGGCGTATTTAAGTTCGCGGTCGAGATGTTCCACTTCTTCCATATATTGACCTCGGTCACGCACCAATACTACCATCTTGGAAAACTCTGCTTTTTTCTGGCTGAACTGTTCCGCCATTTCTTCCATACGGGCCTGATGGGGCAGGAAGCTGGTGACGAAATAGGCAACGACCATGCCAACCATGATCACCCCGATCGCACCCCAACGATATAGAGGTTTCTGCTTACCGATAAGAACCAGCAACATATTGAAATTGAAATTTTTCATACGGTCAACTCCCGGTTAAGGTTGTTTTGCCGCGTCAGCAGGCTTGGCCGCCTCGGCAGGGGTTGCCGCCTCGGCCGGCTTCGCCGTCGCTTCGGTCGCCTGTTTGCCGGTCAGTACGACATCGCCCGTCATATTGTATTTTAGCACTGGAACCTTGTTCACTGCCGCATCTTTCTGAACCCGTTGCAACTCGACCTTGGTAAAAAACATTGAAGATTCAAGTTGCTTCATGAAATTTGCGACTTCCTGATTCTCCAAACTTTTTCCCTCTATCGTCATCCGCGTACCAGAGAGAGCAACGCTTCCGATCCATATTTTTGTTGAAGGAAGTTTCAGCGAAACCTCGTCAAAAACACGAACCGGCCCAATATTCTCTTCCTGAAGCTTAATTATGAGGTTTATCTTTTCTTGGAGTTTTGTCTTTTTCTCTTTCAATTCATTTATCTTGCCAATGATCTGCTTGAGATTCGCGATCTCGCGGTCAGCCTCTTCAAGCCGTTCTTTACTTTCGCGTTCACGCTCCGCGAGAACCTGACTATTGGCGAAAACAATGCCGAACAGAAGCAACAACAAGATTGCGGAGAACAAAAGAAAAACCCGCGCCGAAGCGATATATTTTTCTTCTCCGGCTGGAAGGAGATTTATCCGTATCATTCTTCGTCCAACCTCCGTAATGCCAACCCAAGGCTGATCGAGGCAATATGGGCATGAGCTTCCATTTGTTCATGGTCCATAACGCTCGGTGGGACAACGATCTCCTTGAACGGATTCATCTTTTCTACCGGCACCTGCATGAGAGAGCGCAATGTGGTCACAAAAGTATGGCTACGGGTGGTCCCGCCGGTGATGAATATCTTTTGTATCTTGTCCTCTGCGTTGATGTTCGCATAGTAATCGAATACGCGCTGGATATCGCTCACCATGTTTTTGGCTACATCGGCAACGACCTCTTCGACCTGATTGGGCAATATCGAATCATCGCCCGTCTGTTCGCCAGACTTGAGACTCTCAGCCTGCTGAAAGGAAACCTTCAGCCGCCGCGTGATCTCTTCGGTGATGAAGTTCCCGCCGTTGGGAACATCACGGAAGAAACTTATCACTCCCTTCGACAGAACAACAACATTAACCTTGGACGCACCGATGTTGAGCAATGCCACCGTACTATCCAACTCTTCAGGATAATTTATCTCGAACACATTGGCGAGAGCTGAAGCGTCTATCTCGACCGACATCGGCCTTACACCAGCGTTCTGGACCACTTGCATAAAATCACCGACCAGGTCTTGTCGGGCCGCTATAAGGATGACCCGCTCCTTGTTGTCCTCAAACACGCTGGTGCGGATACCGTCGTAATAAATCTCATTGATGTCATGCGGGATGTGTGTTTCCATTTCGACGCGAAGCGCCTTTTTGAACTCGTCGGGCGGAACCTGCGCCATACTCACGATACGGCTGATGATGCCATGCCCCGCGATACTGATTGCGCAATACTTGTCACCCAGTCGCTCCTTGGTAAGAAGCGTTTTGATGGCATCGTTCATCTCATAGGTGTTCATGATGGATCCATCGACCACCGTATTGACCGGTATCGGAATAAAGCCGAAGCGCTTCAAATGATGCTTCCGTCCACTTTTGGCAAGACGAGCAGCTTTCAGGAAGAAAGAACCCATATCGAGTCCGAGCAGTTGCTTGTTGAAAAACATCATTGCCTCCCTGTGTCACTCCTCGTCGTTGGAGAACACCTTTGCTTTCTCATCGAGCGACAAACCTAGCGCGATAAGTATCTTGCGCTTTGTTTCCATGCGACACTTTCCTCCTCGTTCCACGCGATCGACCGTCAGCACCGAAACCCCCGCCTTGCGGGCGAGCTCCGACTTACTGAGCAACAGCTTCTCGCGATAGTTCTTGAGGTTGTTTTTGTTCATCGGCATCTCCATTGAGAACATTCCTCTTTCAGCGCCGATGCTAACACGAGCCTTTTCAAAAATCAAGAAAATCTCACTTAGTTTTATATCATTAGTGCATAACTATACTTAATTAATACAAAAGTCATAGTTATTTCAATGCACAACGGTCTATAGTTATACCTATCTTACTAAGCTTTCCGTCAATCTGCTCATATCCGCGATCGATCTGGCGTACATTGTTGATACGGCTCCGGCCTTTTGCCGCAATAGCCGCGATAAGCAGTGCCATACCGGCACGGATATCGGGCGATTCTAATGTAGTGCCATAAAGAGCAGAATGACCGCTGACCACCACGCGATGCGGGTCACAGAGAATTATCTGCGCCCCCATTTCGATAAGGCGATCAACAAAGAACAGGCGGCTTTCAAACATTTTTTCAAAGAAAAGGACCGTCCCTTCGGATTGGGAGGCAACAACGATGGCGATCGACATCAGGTCTGAAGGGAACGCCGGCCACGGGCCATCATCTATTTTGGGGATAGCGTTATGCATCTCCTTTTTCATCACCAGTCGCCCGTGCCGCGGCACAAAGATATCTTCTCCCCGGATCTCCGTTTCAATCCCCAAGGTTGAAAAGGTATAGAGAACCTTTCTCAAGTGGTGAGGAGCGGTATCGCGGATCGTTATGGATCCGCCGGTCAATGCCGCGAGGGCGATAAAACTTCCCGCCTCGATATAATCGGGTCCGATGGTGTGTATGGTTCCTGAGAGATGCGACACACCGTCAATGACCAAACGATTGGTGCCTATCCCCTCGATGTGGGCTCCCATCCCGTTAAGGAAACGACAAAGTCCCTGCACATGGGGCTCGCAGGCGGCATTATAGATAGTGGATCGACCATTGGCTCGGACCGCGGCCATCACGATATTCTCGGTCGCTGTAACGCTCGCCTCATCAAGGTGGATGTCGGCGCCGGTGAGTTTCTGCGCTGAAATACGGTAGCCGTTCGCATCCACGCTATACTGCGCCCCGAGTTGCGAAAAACCGAAGAAGTGCGTATCGACACGGCGACGGCCTATGATGTCGCCACCCGGCGGCGGCAGGATCACCTTGCCGAATCGGGCAAGTAGCGGCCCAGCGAAAAGTATCGAGGTGCGGATGCGACTGCAGAGAGCGCGGTCAAGCGGCTTATCCGTAAGCGCGCCAGCCGTGATCGTCAGCGTATTGGGCGCCGAACGGGTTGTCGAGACCCCCATGAATTCCATGATCTCGAGCATGATACGCACATCGAGGATGTCGGGAACATTGTGCAACGTGACCGGCCCATCGGCGAGCAACGCGGCCGCCAGCACCGGAAGCGCCTCATTCTTATTTCCAGAAGGGGTTATATAGCCTTCGGCGACCGCGCCGCCTTGTATTTCGAAGTATTCCATTTGTCTACCATCTTGAAGGATCTGCAATGTCGAGAAATCATAGTAAGAACGGCAAAGAAGTCAAATTTAGCTGAAAAATTTGATTTTTTACTTTTTGCCACTAAAGTGGGTCCGGATTTTTGGGGCCTATAGCTCAGTTGGTAGAGCCCCCGGCTCATAACCGGATGGTCGGAGGTTCGACTCCTCCTGGGCCCACCATTGTTGATGGAGGCGGACGATCTGGCTTTTTCATACAGAAGATATGCCGTATGGTGTTCAGGGCACTTGTTCCGAAAGGCAAGTGCCTTTTTTTTTATCTTCATGGCATGCATATAGTTTGGTGACGATATGATGGAAAGGAGGCTACCGTGCTCGAGGAACTGCAGAAATTAAAGAAGCTTCAAAAATGCGATGCACAGATCTACCAGAGAGAGGAGGAGCTCGACACATTGCCGGAACAGAATGAATCGCTCGAAAAACAGATCCGCGAAATGGAAAACAAGATAACCGAGCTTCGCAACGGCGTTGCAATACAGGAAGAGGAACGCAAGAAACGTGAAGAGATCCTTAGTCGGGGCGAAGACAAATTAAAAGGCATCACCGGAAAACAGTCGGCGATCCGCAACAAAGACGAATACAATGCCCTCCTCCGCGAGATCGACAATATCAAACGATTCAACAAAGAGATAGAGGAGGAGATATCCGAGGTCGGCCGCGAGATAGACCTGAAATCTCAAGAACTCAATCTTGTCGAGCAAGACAACATTAAAAAGGTTGTCGAATGCAAACACCGGCTCGCCGAAAATGTAAAGCGAATGAAAACGCTCGAAAGTGATATCGAAAAGATGTATGACGAACGCGACAAGGTCGCCGGCGCCATACGACCGGCGATTCTCCGTAAATACGAACGTATTTTCGAGAGTTCGAAGACCGGCAAGGCGATCGCCGAAGTGGATAACTATATCTGTCGCGGGTGCAACATGACCCTGCCGCCGCAGCTCTATAACAATGTCCTGAAGTCCGAACGCATCGAGACCTGTCCGAACTGCCAGTGCATCCTATTACCGGCCGAAAATCGCAAAAATGATAAAAAAGGCCCGGTAATCCGCGAAACAGAGGAGCACCCGGCAGACGATGAGGAATGATCCTCATTTATCAATGTAGGGGAAAGTTGTACTACCGGCCGCCGGCGCAAGCTGGAGGAAAGTCCGGACTCCACAGAGCGGGAGGCTGGCTAACAGCCAGGAGAGGCGACTCTACGGAAAGTGCAACAGAAAGATACCGCCCGGCATGACCGGGTGACGGTGAAATGGCGAGGTAAGGGCTCACCGGGGGCATGGCGACATGTTCCGCACGGCAAACCCCCTCCGGAGCAAGGTCAAATAGGGATGCTTCCGCTTCGGCGGAAAAGGGTGGCTCGCCCGAGGCGTCCGGGTTGACCGCATGAGGCGGCAGGCAACTGCCGTCCCAGATGAATGGCCGGTCTCGACAGAATCCGGCTTATGTGCAACTTTCCCCCTGTTCAAAAACTTGAAAAAGCATTCCTTATATTGTAGGGTGTCTAAACCTTATCCAATTAGGAGGGGGAATGTATCGCAGGGTGCTTTTGAAATTGAGCGGAGAGGCGTTGCTGGCAGCCGACGGTTCTCCCATCGATCCGCAGTTCCTCGACTTCCTTGCCCGCGAGGTGGGCGCCATCACTCAGAAAGGGATACAGACCGCAGTGGTGGTCGGCGGCGGCAATATCTTCCGGGGCCTTCAAGAGTCGGGACGCACGGGAATCGACCGCGCCACCGGCGATTACATGGGCATGCTCGCTACGGTTATAAATTCGCTTGCGCTACAGGCATCGTTCGAAAAACATGGTCTGCCGACCCGCGTCCAGTCGGCGATAGAGATGAACAAGATCGCCGAACCGTACATTCGGCGGCGCGCCATCCGCCATCTCGAGAAGGGTCGCGTCGTGATATTCGGCGCCGGGACCGGCAACCCCTTCTTCACCACCGACACCGCAGCGGCGCTGCGGGCGGTCGAGATCGGGGCCGACTTGCTGATCAAGGCGACCAAGGTCGACGGCCTGTTCGACAAGGACCCGGTCAAACACAAGGACGCCACATTCATCCGACGGACGACCTTCCACGAGGCGATCGAGAAAGGCTATAAGGTGATGGACGCTTCGGCGCTCACGCTGTGCGCCGAGAACGCCCTTGCAATAAAGATCGTTAACATCTATACACCGGGCAACATCCTCAAGGCGATCTCGTCTGACGACACTGGTAGCACGATAACGGCATAGTCAAAGATACGGAGGCCCTCATGTTCGATCAAAAGACCTTCTTCGACCACTTGAAGGAAAAGTTCCAGAAATCGATCGAGGCATACAAGACCGAGCTTGCCGCCTTCCGCACCGGCAAGGCGACCCCGGCGATCCTCGACGGCGTCACCATCAACTACTACGGTCAAAAGACGCCGCTCCATCAGGCGGCATCCATATCCAGTCCCGATGCGCGGATGCTGATCGTTCAGCCATGGGACAAGACGCAACTCAAGGAGATCGAGACGGCGATACGGAGCGCCAACCTCGGGCTCAATCCGATCAATGACGGCCATTTCGTAAAAGTGCCGATTCCGTCGTTGACCGAGGAGCGGCGCAAAGATATCGTCAAGCAGATGCATCAGGTGACCGAAAAGTTCCGCGTAAGTCAGCGCCACATCCGCCGCGACGCGATAGATGAGATAAAGAAGGCCCAGAAAGACAAGCAGATAACCGAGGATGACGAAAAGAAGTTTTCGGAGAACGTGGAGAAGGAACTTAAGAACTTCATGAAGATCCTCGAAGATGTCGCGGTGAAAAAAGAAAAAGAGGTCATGGAGGTCTAATCACTTGTCGGAGCATGTGCTCGGCATCGATCTCGGAACGACCACAACCATCGTTTCGGTGGTGCGCGACGGCGTCCCGGAGGTGATCCCGGTCGAGGACGGATCGCGCCAACTCATACCATCGGTCGTCCATTTCGACGAGGCGGGGATCCCCGCACTCATCGGCACCGAGGCAAAAAAACAAAAGGTGTTCCATCCCGATCGTACTATTTTCTCGATCAAACGTATCATCGGTCGAACCTTCTCCCACCCCGATACCGAAGTGGCGGTTATGCGCTTCCCCTTCAAGATAGCCGAAGGCACCAACGACTCCATTGTCGTCGAAATGGGCTCAAAAACCTATTCGCCGCAGGAGATATCCTCGTTCGTGATAAAACAGGCGGTCGCGTATGCCGACCGCTATCTCGGCGTCACGACTAATCGCGCGGTCATCACCGTACCGGCGAATTTTAATGAAGCACAGCGGCGGGCGACACAGAACGCGGGAAAATTGGCCGGTTTAGAAGTGCTTCGCATCGTCAATGAACCCACCGCAGCGGCTCTCGCCTACGGATTCGGCAACACCGCCAACGAACGGGTCGCGGTCTACGATCTGGGCGGCGGCACCTTCGATATGACCATTCTGGAGACTCGCAACAATGTGCTCGACGTGCTTGCGACAGGCGGCGATTCGTTTCTCGGCGGTGACGATATGGATAATGCCGTCCTCGAACATCTGGTCTATGACGTCGAAAAGAAATTCGGCATCCGCGTCATGGATCATCCCGAACTGCTCAATACTCTTGCGACCCAGACCGAGCAGATAAAAATAGCGTTGAGCACCCGCGATCGGGTCAAGGTCATCCTGCGGAATCTTATCCCGGGCGAGAAAAAGGCGGCCGACTATTCCATCGACATCTCCCGCGATCTTTTCAATCAATTCATCGCGCCGGTCGTCAAAAAAACTTTCGACATCTGCGACAAGACGCTCAACGAGGCGCATCTCAAGGCCAAGGACATCAACGCGATCATCCTTGTCGGCGGCGGAACAAAGGTACCGCTTGTTGAGCAGGAGGTCATCCGCTACTTCGGTAAAGAGCCCTGCATCGGCATAAAGACCGAACTGGTCGTATCGATGGGTGCGGCCATCCTCGCCAATTCGCTCGATCAGGCCTATCGTTCCGACGCACCGGTCCTGCTCGATGTCACTCCGCTTCCTCTTGGCGTGGGAACCGTCGGTGACCATATCGAGATCATTATCGATAAGAACGAGACCCTTCCGATCGAACGGACCAATATCTTCACCAACGCCGCGGACAACCAAGAAACGGTCAAGGTACGCATCTATCAGGGAGAGGGCAACAAGAAAAGCGAATCGCTTCTGATGGGAGAGTTGACCCTTTCGCATCTGCGTAAGATGCCTCGCGGCATGCTGCGCATCGAGGTGCGTTTTGAACTCGACACCAACGGCGTACTTCATGTGAACGCTATCGACAAAGAAACCGATCAACGTCAACATATCGAGCTCAACATTCTCGGCCTCGGCCGCGAAGATCACGAGCTCATGATGATAATCGACGAGATAGATAAAGATGCATCCCCCGAGGGATCGTAAAAAAGGAGACCCATGAGCGAATATGTTCTCGGCATAGATCTCGGCACTTCGACGACGGCGGCGGCGCTGGTCATCGACGGAATACCGCAGACGATCCCCATCACCGGGGAAGAGACTCAGATCATGCCCTCGGTCGTTTCGTTCCTCGACAGCGGCCGCACGATAGTCGTCGGCACCGAGGCAAAGAAAAAACTTCCCCAAAATCCCGAAAATACAGTTTATTCGATCAAGCGGCTGGTGGGCCGCAAATTCTCGAACCCCGATACCAAGAAGTACGCTAAAATGTTCCCCTACCGGATTGTCGAAGGACCGAACGATTCGGTAGTGATCCAGATACACGATCGTCAATACTCGCCGCAAGATGTCTCAGCCATGGTCCTCAGCAAGATAAAGGCGGCCGCCGAGGCTTTCGTCGGCTGTGAGATACAAAAGGCTGTTATCACCGTCCCGGCGAACTACAACGAACCGCAACGGCGCGTCACCCAGAATGCCGGAAAGATGGCGGGACTCGATGTCATCCGCATTATTAACGAACCGACCGCCGCCGCGCTCGCCTATGGCTTCGGCAACCGCTTTAACGAGAAGATCGCGGTCTACGATTTCGGCGGCGGCACCTTCGACATAACGATACTCGAGGTACGCGACAACTTTTTCGAGGTTCTCTCGACCGAGGGCGATTCGTTCCTCGGCGGCGACGATATCGACAACGCACTGGTAGACTATTTCATCGTCGACATCGAGGCGACCCACAACATCAAACTCGAATGCACCAACACCGTCCGCACCATTCTCATCTCGGAAGCGGAGCGGATCAAGAAGGAACTTTCGGCCGTCGACAGCATCGCATTGACCATCAAGAATCTCATCCCGATGGCGAGCGGCGCCATGCTCGACTACAACATCCGCATCGACCGCGTTTTGTTCGAACAGATCATATCGCCCATCGTCACCCGCTCGTTCGACTGTTGCCAACGGGCGCTCGAGAACGCCCATCTGAAGGCGGTCGATATCGACGCTATCGTCCTCGTCGGCGGAACGACCAAGATACCCTACATCCAGCACAAGGTCAGCGATTTTTTCGGCAAGGATCCGTTCCTCGGCATCGAGACCGAGTTAGTCATCGCAATGGGAGCATCGATCCTTGGCCAATCCCTCGTCGAAGATCAGCACAAGGAATCGCCGGTTCTTCTGGATGTCGTTCCGATGTCGCTGGGGGTCGGCACCGCCGGCGATTTCATTGAAATGCTCATCGAGAAGAACGAACCTCTCCCGCTGGAGCGAACCAGTGTCTTCACCAACGCATCCGACAACCAGAAGGCGGTCCGTATAGGCATCTATCAAGGCGACAAGACGAAAAAGAGCGAATCGCATCTGATGGGAGAGATCCTTCTGTCCGATCTCCGCACGGCGCGACGCGGTGAACTGAAGATACAGGTGACCTTCGAGGTAGACACCAACGGCGTGCTCAACGTCAAGGCGATGGATCTCGAAACGGGCAACCGGCAAAACATAGAACTGAATATCCTTGGCTTGGGGTGATCATATGAGCTATCGCATCGGCATCTATCTGAAGGACGAAAAGTATCTCAAAGCACTGCATGATTTCCTGTCGCAGAAGGCTACCGGCGCAGAGGTGATCGCACTACGCAGTCTCAAGGAATTCACCGATCAGCAGGAGGGAAGCTTCCGCCTGATCATCGTGAGCACCCTCCTCAATGAGGGATTGTGGCTCCGCGTCATCCCGATCCTCAAAAAAGCTCCCCACATTATCCTCCTTGCTTTCCCGGACGGCCCCGAGATCACCGAGGACATGGCGAAAAAATACGGCGCCGACCGACTCTTTCGGGTTCCTTTTTCAAGCGGAGACCTGCTCGCTTCGATCCAGCAGATACTTGCGGCCGACGAACAAGCCGCCGAGCAGGACCAGATCCAACCCGACACGCTGGAAGCGATGAAGAACCTTTACGCCCGTCTCGAGGAGATGGACTACTACCAGATGTTCAATGTGGAAAAGAACTCCGATGTGGATACGATAAAGAAAAGCTATATCGAAATGGCCCGGCAGAATCATCCCGACCGTTTTCGAAACGCCAATCCCGAAGCGCGCAAGATGGCCTACGAGATCACCAAACGCGCCAATGAGGCCTATTCGGTTCTTTCGCATCCCAATCGCCGCAAAATGTACGAGAAAATGCAGAAGGAGAACCCCGACACCAAACGGTTCGACTTTCGGCTCAAGATGAAATATGAAGAGAATCCTCACGATACCATCCACAATCAACAAGCGCGCCGGTTCGCCCTGCTGGCCCAGAAGGCGATGAATGAGGGTTCCTTCAAACAGGCGCTCACCCAGCTCAAGATGGCCAATTCGATGGAACCAGGCAACGACTATATCCTCGGTCTCATGGACGAGGTTCAGAAAAAGCTCGCCGCGGGATAGCCGGTGACACTTTCATATACCGACATAGAACGGGTTCCACGCCATGTCGCCATCATTATGGACGGCAACGGCCGCTGGGCGAAGAAACGGACGTGGAATCGCCTGCGCGGTCACCGTGAAGGGGCCGAAAGCGTCGATATCATCACCGAAGCGGCGCGTGTGGCGGGGGTCGAATACCTGACCCTCTACGCCTTCTCGACCGAGAATTGGAGTCGACCACAGGACGAGGTTGTCGGGCTATGGGAACTACTCGGCGATTTTCTTGAGAAGAAAAAATCGAAACTCATCACCAATCGCATCCGTCTCCACTTCATCGGCCACATGGAACACCTGCCCGAAAAAACGCGAGAAAAAGCGCTCCGCGTTAAAAGGGAAACCGAAGCGAACGGCTGGGACATGACCCTTACCCTCGCCCTCTCCTACGGCTCCCGCGATGAATTGATCTGCGCGACAAAGGCCATCGCCGAAAAAGTGCGCGTCGGAACGCTACGCTCCGAACAGATCACCGATGCGACGATAACGGAACATCTCTCTACCGTCGGACTTCCCGATCCCGACCTTATCATCAGAACCTCCGGCGAACTCCGCATCAGCAATTTCCTGCTCTGGCAGAGCGCCTACGCCGAATATTATTTCACCGACACACTGTGGCCCGATTTCCGCGAGCCGGAGTTCCTCGAAGCGCTCCGCTCCTACGCCGGCCGCACCCGCCGGTTCGGCAAGACCGACGAACAACTCGGAGGATAAATCCCGTGAACCCACGCTATCTCACCGCCGCGGTCGCGATACCGGCCGCTCTGGTCCTTGTCTTCATCGCCTCGCCGTCGGTATTCCTCATCGCGGCGATGATCTTCGCCTTCGTCGCCTACTCCGAATTCGTTACGATGAACGGCGTCCGCCATCCGATCGTCTTCCTGCCGGCCGCCGCGCTCCTGATGTTCTCGGTCTACGCCTACACCGCGACACCCCACTTCTTCATCCTACATGTCATCGGCGCCTTTCTACTCATCCCCATACTCACGCTTCTCGGCAACGACGATGTCATGCTGAAACACCGGCGTCTGCAGGTTCATCTCAGCGGATTCCTCTACCTTCTCATTCCGTTGTCGCTTTTTCCGGCGCTCCGCGATTATCCTGCGCCGGTAGAGGGAAAGATGTGGTTCCTCTTCGCTCTGGTGATACCGTGGGTATGCGATTCGGCCGCCTACTTTGCCGGACGCGCCTTCGGCAAACATCTATTCGCCCCCCAGATAAGCCCCAAGAAAACATGGGAAGGGGCAGCGGCGGGACTGGTCGCCTCCACCGTCGCGGGGGGCATTTTCTCCTACGCCGCCTTCGAGGGGAACTATCTTGTCTTCTGCCTCGTCACCGCGGCGCTCGCATCGACCGCCGGCCAACTCGGCGATCTCATCGAATCGCTCTTTAAACGCGGCGCCGGGGCAAAGGACTCGGGAGTACTCTTCCCCGGTCACGGCGGGATACTCGACCGGCTCGATTCGGTATTCTATAGTGTAACGGTTGTCTACCTTGCGCTCAAATACATGGAATATCATGTTGGCTAAGTCGCTCGTTGTCTACGGCATCACCGGTTCTATAGGCACCAGTACCGTCAAGGTCTTGCGCGCCTTTCCTGACCGGTTCCGCCTCGTCGGCGCATCGGCCGGCACCAACGCCGCCGCACTAAAGGAGTTGACGCCGCACTTTCCGACCCTGCAACGGTCGATCTGCACCACCGACGAACGCGAACTGCTGACGCTCCTCGACCTCGCTCCCGATCTGGTGGTCATGGCTCTGGGCGGCAAGGCGGGCTGGAAGATAACGCTGGAGGCGCTGCGACGCGGCATCCCGGTGGCGCTCGCCAATAAGGAATCGCTGGTCATTGCGGGATATTTTCTCGGCCGCACCGTGACCGGCGACCGCAGGAAACTTATCCCGATAGATTCGGAGCACGCGGCGCTGATGCAACTGCTGAACGCCGTGAACCCCGCCCATATCCACCGCGCCCACATCACCGCATCGGGCGGCGCGTTGCTGAAGCTGTCGCGCGACGAAATGATGCGGGCCGACGCCGCCACAGCGCTCAAGCATCCTGTCTGGTCAATGGGACAGAAGGTCACCATCGATTCGGCGACCATGGTCAACAAGGGGCTCGAACTCATCGAGGCCTACTGGCTCTTCCCGCTGCGGCCCGATCAGCTCGGCGTCATCGTCCACCCCGAGGTCGGCGTGCACGCTGCGGTCGATCTCATCGACGGCACCAGCCTCTGGCAGGCGGCGGTGAGTGATATGACCATACCCATCGCGGCGGCGCTCAATTATCCCGACATGCTACCCCTCCTCGACCATTTCCCGCAGTTCTCCTACTCACATACCCGGCCGCTGACCTTTACCGCCCCCGATCTTGAGAAATACTCGCTCCTCAAGCTCGCGCTCGATCTTCTGCACCGCGAGGACTATGCCGGAATGGTCGCCTACGCCATCTCCGACGAAACGGCGGTGTCGGCTCTTTTGGCGGGTCAGATATCGATCGGCGGCCTCCACCGCATCGTCGAGCGAAGCGTCAATAAGTTCGGCGGAGTGAAGCCGCCCGCCGACATCGCGGGGATATCCCGTTTCATCGAAGAGATAGAGCGGTTCGCCGCTACCATACGGAAGGAGGTGACGCTATGACCTATCGGTTCGCCCTTATCGGCTGCGGCCGCATATCGAAGAAACACCACGACGCCCTGCGGGCGCTCCCCAACGCCGCGATCGCGGCGGTCTGCGATATTCAGCGCGACCGCGCCGAAAGCGCCGGCAAACGGCTGGGCGTCCCGTGGTACACCGACTACCATGAGATGCTGGAGAAAGAGACGGTCGATGTGGTGAGCATCCTCACCCCCAGCGGCATGCACGCCGAACACACCATCGATGTGGTCCAGCGCTACGGCAAGCATGTGGTCTGCGAAAAACCGATGGCTCTGCGCCTATCCGACGCCGACCAGATGATAAAGGCCTGCGACGCAGCGCGGGTCCACCTGTTCATCGTCAAACAGAACCGCTACAACAAGCCGGTCCAGAAACTGCGGCAGGCGCTCGATGCCGGTCGTTTTGGCCGCATCGCGCTGGGGACCGTCCGCGTCCGCTGGTCGCGCGATCAGAAGTATTACGATCAGGATGCGTGGCGCGGCACCTGGGCGCAGGACGGCGGCGTAGTGGTCAATCAGGCGTCGCACCATATCGACCTGCTGCTTTGGATGCTCGGCGAACCGCTGTCGGTCATGGCGAAGAACGGCACCTACTTCTCGAACATCGAGGTGGACGATACCGCCGCCGCGATAGTCACCTTCCGCTCCGGGGCGCTCGGCATCATCGAGGCGACCACCGCCGCCCGGCCCGACGACCTCGAAGGGTCGCTGTCGATACTCGGCGAACGGGGCTCGGTGGTCATCGGCGGCTTCGCGGTCAACAAGATGGACACGTGGCGCTTCATCGACGAGACCAAAGAGGAGAGCGCGGCGGTCGTGAAGGAATTCTCCGAGATGCCGCCCAATGTCTACGGCTACGGGCACGAACGTTTCCTAGAGCAGGTGGTCGATTGTCTCGAACACGGCAAACACGCCCTCATCGACGGCATCGAGGGGCGCAAAACGATAGAGCTTTTCAACGCGATATACGAGTCGGTCGAGACGCGCCGCGAGGTGTTCCTGCACTTCGATCCGCATTTCTCCCGGCTCGGCAGATAACGGAGGTCTTTCATGAACAGAGAACGCACACTGGTACTCGTGAAGCCCGGCGCCGTTCAGCGCGAACTCATCGGCGAGATCATCACCCGGTTCGAGCGCAAAGGGATAAAGATCGTCGGGCTCAAGATGCTTCAGATGACCGAGGAACTGATCAACGAACATTATGCCCATCTTAGGGACCAGCCTTTTTTCACTGACCTGAAACGGTCGATGATGGCCACGCCGGTGGTCGCCATCGCGCTGGAAGGCTACGATATCGTCAAGCGGGTCAGGACGCTGACCGGCGCCACCAACCCGCGCGAAGCGGCCCCCGGCACTATCCGCGGCGACTATTCGGTATCCATTCGCAACAATGTCGTACACGCATCGGGAACCATCGAAGAGGCGCTCGATGAACTCCAACGGTTCTTCACGGAAGACGAGATGTTCACTTACCGCAGACTGAATGTCATGGACTACGCCGACGAGTGATCCGGCCTTCGTTCCGTTATATCTCTATCAACCGAGGTGGTAGCTGAGCGTCCGTGCCTCGGTATCCATCGTCGCCGTCGCACCCAGCAGGAATGCCATGTTCTTGTCGCCGTGACCGACGGGAAACTCGCTCATGACCGGTATCTTGGCGTCGATGCCGCTACGCTCCACGATCATCCGCGCATCGACCTGCTTCTCGACCGGCGGATGGCTCTCCTTGTAGGAACAGTCGCCGATGATGAGCCCTTTTATCTTCGCGAACTTCCCGGCGAGCCGCAGTTGCGTCACGAGCCGATCGACGCGGTACGGCACCTCCCCCACCTCCTCGATGACGACGATACAGCCGTCGAAGTCCGGCTCCCACGGCGTTCCGAGCAGTGACGCGATCGTCGCGAGATTGCCCCCCTTGACCGTTCCCTTCGCTGTCCCCAGCTGGAGCGGCCGGATGTGGCGGTCGCCGATGCGGAACGCCTCGTTCTTCCCCTGCACCAGCCGCGTTATCTGATTCTTCGAATGGTGATCGAGCTGTTCGAGCGTCGTGATGTTGGGACCGTGGATCGTCACCATGCCGCATTTCTCGATAAGGAAACTGTGCAGTATCGTGACATCGGAAAAACCGATGAGCGTCTTGGGCGTTTTTTTAAGTTCCGCGACATGCGGTTCGAGCAGCGGCAGGAGTTGGAGTGCGCCGTAACCGCCGCGGGCGGCCCAGATCGCCTCGACATCGGGGTCGGCGTAGGCTTTGAGGAACTGCGCGGCGCGGTGTTCGGCGTCGCCGGCGAGGTAGCCGGTGCGGGCATAGGCGGCGGTGTCGTACCACGGACGCAGTTTATTCTGCTTGAGAAAGGAGAGTCCGGCGTTGAAGATCTGTTTGTCGAAGGGCCCCGAGGTTGCGACGACCTGAATCTTCCCCCGGAAACTCACCGGCCTGAACTCTTTCGCCCGCTGTTCCATCGCGTTATTCATCCCTTGTCGCCTCCTTCGGCGAATAGCCGTTCCAACAGTTCGCCGACGCCGAGTTCTTTCGCCCACCGTCGCAGATAGTCGCGGTCCAATACCGTTCCCTGCATCTGCATGATGCCGAGCGTATCATTGAATTGCCGTTCCGAACCGCCACTTGCCAGCGACCATTCGAGTTTGCTGAGTATGGCGTCCTCGGGCGTAACGACCGGTAGATCGAGGTCGTACAGCCTGACCGTCAGGCGACGGCTGAATTCCTCGATGCTGAAGGCTCTCTTCTTGCGGATTATGATGTCGGCCTTGTACCCCGTCTTCATATCTATGATGTTGAAGGAGCGCTGGAATGTGCAGGCTTCTCTCACCGCCAACTCACTGACATAATACGCGGGACCGAGCGACCGGAAAAGTTCGAGTGTCTTGTCGAGGTCGGCCTCGATGATTATGTCTATGTCCTGCGTCGCGCGTGGCCTGCCGTGATAACTGCTGGCGATGGAACCGGACAACATGAACGGTATGCCGATCGCTTCCAACCGCTCGACAAGCCGGACAAGAAAATCGCGCGGATCGTTCATGCGGCCTCGGAAGGAACGGTGACGCCGTGAACAAGCCGGATGTAACGGCGGATTATCTCGCGGTCGTTCTCGCCGGGATGGCGTGCTGCGATACCGGCAAGGCAGGCACGGTAGGCCATTTCGGAAAGTTCAAAGCAGACCCGGACGCGCGCTTCGGGACCGAGGCGGCGAAGTATCTCTCGCTGGATGTGTTCCGCTTCCGGCGTGGTGTCCTGCCACATGTCCGGGCTCCTCCTCCCTAACGAACAACGGCATGATACTTTATTGGCGGGCGGGTGTCAAGCGAGCGCGGCAATGGCAAGGTAACGCAACGATTTTTTCGCACATTTCCTGAGAGCATCCCCAATCCATCATAATCACACAGCCATTTCTTCGGCCGGCATCTCGCGCAGCCGGTCTATGTTGAGATACGCTTTCATGCCC
>Ga0116153_10000325_pt1 | contig 66123 bp, 61 predicted proteins | sample AD_UKC028_MetaG_FD_89896 | JGI IMG/M metagenome (GOLD analysis project Ga0116153, IMG submission 89896) | Active sludge microbial communities of municipal wastewater-treating anaerobic digesters from USA - AD_UKC028_MetaG | ecosystem: Engineered > Bioreactor > Anaerobic > Digestate | place: USA...
TAGACACCCTGACGGTAACCAGGGGCACAACGAGCGAGACCATAACGGCCGCGTCGGGCCAGGCATCGTACACATACTCCTGCACGAACGTCCAGGCGGACGGCTCTATCATCGCCACCTTCACCACGTCAAAGTTCTATACGATCACGGGTTCCGCGGGTGACGGCGGCAGCATCAGTCCCACGAAGGCAATAGCCAAAGAAGGTCAGAGCGTTACATTCGAGTTCACGCCCAACGATGCGACCTTCGAAGTAGACACGGTGACATTGGACAACGGCCCGGCCCGGCCATGGACAAGCAGGACTTACACCATGGAGAACGTAACCGGCAACCACACGATCTACGTCACATTCAAACGGTAATAGGTTCTGAACGGACATCGAGAACGGAAATAAGATAGGGGCGGGCCTGACCCGCCCCACACAAGCCCGAAGGACAAAAATAGGGGAGCTTAAAAAATGAAAAGTAAATTGAAAGAGAGCGTTATGGTTGGCATTTGCTTGTTCTTGCTGACGGCACCTGGGATGGTCACACCTTCCTTCTCAGAGGTTGTGATAGACGGCGCTCGCAAAGCGGTCATCCTTGAAGATGAATCAAATTCTGCTGGCAACAACACGAAGGTCACCGTGACACCGGGAGCGTCCATAGTGGAGACGACGGAAGTTTACGGTATCCTCGGAAAGACGCCCGGGTGGAACGTGACCGTGGAGAAAGGCGCGACGATAAATGTTGAATCCAGCTCAAGCAGAGGGATCTGGCTATCGAACGACAAAACCACCGCCTCTGATGTGAGCGGTAACGTGACGAACAGAGGGATGATCAAGGGAGTGACAGCTGTGGAGTTGGCTTCCGGCACCGTTGTCAACGAGAAAGGCGCTGCCATGAGCGGAGCCAATATTGGAGTGGCTGGAGCCAAGACAGAAACAACGGTCATCAACGAAGGCGGAATAAGCGGCGGTAATTACGGTGTATATATGAGGGGGACCGACAACGCCGTAACGAACAGGGAGGGCGCTGCTATTACCGGTACCTCACTCGCGGGTATATCCATTGATAACGGCACAGTGAGAAATGAGAAGTGTGCGAGCGTTACGGGGGCCAAGGGCATACATTTTCGCGGAAGCGGGAACGACATCCTCTACAACGCCGGCATGATCAACGGAACGGGCGGCTATGCCGTCATCATGGGTGCCGGGGACGACACCGCTTATCTGCGCGACGGCTCGACAATAATGGGTAATGTGGACGGAGACTATTCGGCGGATCCAACAGTTGTATCCGGCATCGCAGACAAGGTTTACCTTGAAGGTTCCGGCCAGATCATGGGAGGCACCCTCCTCAATTTCGAGACCATAGAGAAGTCCAGGGAAGGTACATGGAAACTGGGCGGAGATCTGACAGTCTCAAGCGGCAGCAGTGTATCCCTGCTCGGCGGCACCCTTGAGGTGAGCGGGGCATTCACCCTGAAGGCTGGTGCAATTCACACGGTAGGGGCGGGTACAGACGGAAAGATCGCTAAAACGGTCGCCGACACAGCGGTACTGAACGGCAACAGTCTGACTGTTGTTGCAAAGGGAATAAAAGGGGGCAAACATACGATCATCGAAACGGCCAACGGCCTTAGCGGTACGTACGGTTCAGTCACGTCTGACTTCAAATCGAGGTACAGGGAGTTGTCCCTTTCCTATGACGCGAAAAACAGCTATGTCGATGTCAGGTCGAACTTCAGGAAGGCAGCCCGTACGCACAATCAAAGCGCGGTGGCGTCAAGCATTGACGATAAATACAGCAATGGCTCCGGATCCGGCGACATTATAACCGTTGTGGATGAACTGGATTCCATGGGCGATACCGGCGTCACCTCTGCCCTCGATCAAATGTCGGGAACGAGCCACATGGTTTCGGCAACCATCGCTCCCGCAAGACAGGGCAGTTTTTATCAGAACCTCTTCAGTCGTACCGCGAGGACCGCAGTCTCTGGCTTCCTTGGGCTCAATGACCGCGAGTCGAACCCGCTGACAATGCTTGTCTCGGGAGGTCCGGTGACATCTGACGCAGGGTTTTCGCTGGAAAGGGACGCGCAGAAGTTGGCCCACGGTGCCTGGATCAAAGGATACGGCGTCACAGGCAACCGTCACGGCAGTGACGCGGGATCCAGGTATGACTACACAATAGGCGGAGCGATCGCGGGTTTTGACTATCTCGTCAGTCCGGGCATTCGTGTGGGCGCGGCCATCGGGTATTCGAAAACTAACGTCGACATGAAAGAGGCTCAGGACAACTCTGACGCCGACAGTATGCAGGGAGCGATATACGGTTCATACGTTCCCGCAAGCAAGATGTGGTATGTGGACGCTGCTTTTGCTTACAGCAAGAACAGCTATGAGACGAAGCGCTACATTGATTTCGGCAACATCCATCGCGTGGCCAGGGGCTCCTATGACGGCAACGACATATCCGGCTACTTGGAGGGCGGCTACAAGGTGTCCTGGAAAGGTTATACCGTGACACCCCTTGTCTCCGTCCTGGCGATGCGGAATCACACAGACAGCTTCATGGAGACAGGTGCCGGGACTCTGAATCTTGCCACGGACAGCAACAACACAGACTCTCTCCAGAGTGGTCTGGGTGTGAAGATTTCACGGAATATCGAGGCGGCAAAGGACTTCTTCCTCACCCCCGAATTGGGTGTCAAATGGCTTCACGAATTCGGAGACACGGAGGCTAATATCAACGCACGATTCGCAGACGCGCCGGCAGGCTCGTTCGTCATCGCCTCCGACACCGCGGAAAGAGATGCGGGGGTTTTCTCTTTGAACCTCACGGGAAGGAAAGCTGACAGGCTCAACTTCTTCGTGGGCTATGATCTGGCGCTCACAAACGACCAGGTAAGCCACGGTTTCACGGGAGGACTGAGGTTAAATTGGTAAGAGGCGGGAAATGGTTCACGGGTTATTGGCCATGGGGAAAGTACATGAAACGTAAGCGGTGAACCGATAACAAGAAAAATGATGGGCAGCCCTGGGGCCGCCCATCGTCATTTCGATTGCCATCGCGTATCGTTTTTTCACTCCCAGTTTGTCACGTCCTTGTCTTCACCTTCTCCTCCGGGTGTGCCGTCCCTTCCGAAGGAATAGAGATCAAATTCCCCGTGAGATCCAGGAGACTGGTACTGATAGGGTTTTCCCCAGGGGTCGTTGGGAAGCCCTTTTTTCAGATACGGCCCTTCCCAGTTCTGTCCTCCGGGATTTGCAGCGAGGGCACCCAGGCCCTCCTGGGTTGTGGGATAGCGTCCGACATCGAGCCGGAAATGGTCCAGGGTCTGACCGAGAAGCTCGACCTGCGCCCTGGCTGCCGCCTGCTTGCCTTTGCCAAGTTTAGGGAATACCTTCGGGCCTACAAGGGCGACGAGAAGTCCCACGATAACCATGACCACAAGGAGCTCAACGAGCGTAAAGCCTCGCCTGTCCCTGCAGTATTTATATTTAAGATCCATAAGCCCTCCCTGATCTGTTTATTAATGTCCGGGGGTTTTTGATTCACGGAAGATATTAACCACTCAGCCCTCTTTTGTCACTCCCATGAATGGTCTTTTCGTCACAGTGTTAGGCGTTTCGGTAACAATTATGCTTTGTATCTGATACGGTATTGAGCGCGCAAAGGTATCGTGGCTTATCAGAAGCAATATCTGGCCGAACCGCACCATTTGAATTCCCACGCCCACGAACAGGAATTAATATTATCCTCGGTTCTTTCAAGAATGGCCTGGCGATAAAGGAGGATGCTTCGATCCATGGACGCGTGAATATCCATGGGTACCCGGACAACGGGGAAACGTGCTGCCACATTAATGATTTTATTATCTCCCCATAAGACAGTCGGAGGGCGTCAGAAGGTCCAACTCACAGGCAGTGCTATTTCATTAAAAACCACGCAAAACACATCACATCGAACTGGATCGGGGAGATGATGATCCTTTGAAGAGAACTGTTGCTTTCCTATGTTTTTTCCTTGTTTCCGGATGGTTGTTTTCATATGCCGACAGCGTTCCAACTGAACAGGTCGTTTCCCGGCAGACAACAAAGGGAGCCCGGACGGAAGAAAAAACGCTGCCCGGGGAATCCCAGGCGGTTAAAAAAGCGGATGAGCCGCAAAAGCAGGAACGCAATGAAATAAAAAATGGATCGCGACCGAAACCTTCCTCACCGGAAAGAAAGCGTGCCCCCAGGGCTGGCGGCCCGGTCAGTCTTAACTTCGACGATGCCGATGCCTACCAGGTGATCCAGACCATCTTCGGCGAGATACTCCGGGTGAATTACGTGGTCGACCAGCGGGTGAAGGGAAGGGTTACATTCCGTTCGGTAACGCCTGTCGCCGCGGACAGGGTGCTTGCCGTCATGGAGGTGATACTGAGGCTCAACGGAATGGGCGTGGTGGAAGAAAGCGGTCTTTACAGGATCGTCCCGATCAGCGATGTCTCCAGGGAACCCGCGGAAGTGACACTGGGGAGGGATCCCGATTCGATAGTCATAGAAGGCAAGTCGATAATACAGGTCGTACCGGTCATGTACAGTCAGTCGGCAGAGGTCATCAAGCTGATCGCTCCATTTATCACGACGAGCGCCGTTGTGGTGGAGGTGCCGAACATAAACCACATCATAATCGTCGACACGGACGCGAATGTAAAAAGGCTCCTCAAGCTTATCAGCCTCTTTGACAGCGAACGGACAAAACAGAAAAGACCCCAGATCTTTGTCTACCATGTTCAGAACAACAAGGCCAGGGACATCGCGAGCATCCTGCAGCAGGTTTTTATTACCTCCGGACACGGCGGCACGGCCACCCCATCCATTGCCGCGCCATCTTCCCCGGGTAGAAAGACAACTGCACCAAAACAAGCCCCGGCCCCGGTTGCACGGACTGCCGCTGTCGAGAATACAGGCGGAATGTCCACGGCGGGAGGCTCCCTGACGCGGGATGCTATTATATCTCCTTCAACGAAGATCATCGCGGAAGAGAACCTCAACTCTATAATTGTCCTTGCCACGCCGGAGGATTACGAGGTCATCAAAGAGGCCATAGAAAGGATCGATATCATCCCCAGACAGGTCGTGATCGAAGGGGTCATCGCCGAGATAACCCTCAAGGACGACCTGAAGCTCGGCGTTTCATGGGCTCTTCAGTTCAAGCCCGGCGGTATGAACGGTGTTCTCAGTGCGGTTGACGGCACGGTCGGGTTCAACATGCCCGGCGCCACACCGACGAGCACCACAGGCAGCGGGACGTTCACCTTCGCGGGTACCGTCGGTAATGATTTCAAGGCGGTCATCGACATGCTCGCCACACAATCGAAGGCGAAACTCCTCGCCGTACCGCACGTACTTGTGTCGGACAATAAGGAGGCGCGCATCCAGGTGGGAGAGCAGGTCCCCATCGTGACATCAGAGACGTTCGCCTCTACCACCGTATCCCCCCAGCGGACCATCCAGTACAAGGACATTGGTATCATCCTCAAGGTGAAGCCCCGGATAAATGAAGGCGGTCTTGTTTCCCTGGAACTTGCCCAGGAGGTTTCTTCATACGATACGATCAAGCTCTTTGACGGCGAGGACAACATCATCGTCAAGAAGACGGAGACGACGACGAACCTTGTCGTGCAGGACGGCCAGACCATCCTCATCGGCGGACTCATTAGAGAGGATGTATCGTCAGCGCGCTCCGGCATCCCCTACTTAAGCAAGATCCCGCTTCTTGGCTACCTCTTCGGCAACACGACTGATGAGAACCACCGCAAGGAACTTATCATCCTTTTGACCCCCCGCGTGATCAAAAGCCGAAAGGACGCGCAGAAAACGACCTCAAATTACATCGACGATATAACGAGAACGGGTAAAGGGAAGCTGAAGAAGGAAGAGCTTATCCGCAGTATCGGTTCAGCAGGAAAGGATAAGAAAGGACAGGCCGGCGGAAATAAAATGGATGAGGTGGCAAAGGATGCCGGACCGAACGGGCAGGTGAGAGTGAAAGACTCGTCGCATAAAAAAAATGCGCAGACAGCAAAAGGGCATGAAATTACCCATTCGGAGATCTTTGAGGACCCGTGAACGGCAAAACGATAATCTATCTATCACCGGAGGAGTTTCCCAGGGTACCCCTTGTCATGGACGGCATATCGACACGCTTCATCAGGGAGAACAGGATCATCCCCTTTGAATGGAAGGACAACACGCTTAAGGTCATCATGGCCGACCCCGCCGACCAGGAGCTTGTGGGCGCCCTCAGGGTAGTATCCGAGGGTGATGTCCTGGTCCATACCGGGGACCCGGCCGTCATCGATGAACACATATCGCGTTTCTACAGCAGGGAGCAGCGGAACCTGGACAAGATCATAGAAGGGATCGAGGAGAAGGGAGGTTACGAGCTCATCGGGGATGATGAAGAGGAGGACTTGGGCCATCTCAAAGACCTTGCATCGGAGACCCCAATAATCCGGCTGGTCAACCTCATCATCACCCGCGCAGTCGAATCAAGGGCGAGCGATATCCACATTGAGCCTTTCGAGGACGAGATGAAGGTGCGCTATCGCATAGATGGTGTCCTTAATGATGTGGAATCAACGCCAAAGAGGCTTCAGGCAGCCATCGTTTCACGTATCAAGATCATGGCAAAGCTCAACATCGCCGAGCGCAGGCTGCCCCAGGACGGGAGGATAAAACTGCTTGTTGCCGGGAAAGAGATCGCTATAAGGGTCTCCACCATACCTATCGTGCATGGAGAGAGCATCGTCATGAGGATACTCGACAGGGAGAGCATTGTCATCGATCTTGACAGGCTGGGTTTCTCCCGGGCCATGCTGGCATCGCTCGACCGGCTCATCTCCAGGCCCAACGGCATTATCCTTGTGACGGGCCCTACGGGCAGCGGCAAGACAACCACGCTCTATGGTGCGCTCGACAAGATAAACTCACCCGGGAAGAAGATCATTACCGTGGAGGACCCCGTGGAGTATCAATTGAAGGGTGTTAACCAGATCCAGGTAAAGCCCGGGATCGGGCTCGATTTTGCGAGCACCTTGCGCCACATTGTCAGGCAGGACCCAGACATCATCATGATCGGTGAGATCCGTGATCTGGAGACCGCCCGGATAGCCATCCAGTCGGCACTGACAGGGCACCTTGTTTTTTCTACCCTTCACACGAACGACGCGCCAAGCGCGATAACGCGTCTTCTTGACATGGGCGTGGAGAATTTTCTCCTGTCGTCCACGATCCGGGGCATCCTCGCGCAGCGGCTTGTGCGGGTGATCTGTCCCGATTGCAGGCGGCGAGCTGGCACATCCGGTGAGGTGGAGGAACTTGTGGCCCTCGGCATGGACAGCGGCATCCCCGTTTACCGCGGAGAAGGCTGCGAGGCCTGCGCGCATACAGGGTTTTTCGGACGCTCAGGCCTCTTTGAACTCCTCATTGTCGATGATGACATCAGGCGGCTTACCCTGAAGGGGGCCGATGAGAGAGAGATCAGAGCCCAGGCGAGAAAGGCCGGCATGGCGACGCTCCTCGAAGACGGAATGGAAAAGATCAGGATGGGCACAACCACGCTCGACGAGGTCTTCAGGGTCACCAGGGAGGATTGATTGGCCGTATATTCATACAGGGCGACAACCTTTGAAGGCGCCATCGTCGAAGGTGTCATCGAGGCGCCTGACGAAGGCTCTGCTCTCGCTCGTCTCAGGGATACGGGTGTCATCCCGCTGAAGATCGCTTTGCCAAAGAAAGGGCTTAAAAAGAGCGTCTCGCTGCGCTCATCAAAGGACGATCTGCTGACCTTCACCACGGAGCTCTCGGCGCTTATCGGCGCGGGTCTTCCCCTCGACAGGAGTCTCAATATCCTCTCCGGTGTCTCGGAAGGCAAACAGATACAGGAGGTGATCGATTCCGTCCTCAAGCTCATACGCGACGGCAATTCCTTCTCTGATGCCTTGAAGAACCATCCGAAGGTTTTCCCAAGGCTCTACGTGAACATGGTAAGGGCTGGCGAGACGGGAGGTGTCCTCGATATTGTCCTCGACAAGCTCGGCGAGTTCCTCGAGACGGCCAGGGAACTCAAGGACAGTGTCAGGTCGGCCATGATCTATCCCGTGATCCTTGCAGTTACAGGAAGTGTTTCCATCATCATCCTCCTCACCTTTGTCATCCCCCGTTTTTCCATCCTTTTCAAAGAGATGGGCGGGAACCTGCCTGTGTCCACACAGGTGATCCTGACCTTCAGCGCCGTCCTGAGAGATATCTGGTGGGCTTTGCTTCCTGCGGCTGTCTCCGGCGTGTTCATATTATGGCGCTTTATCGAGACCGAACGCGGCGCGATCGTCTGGGATAAACTGAAGCTGCGGTTCATCAGGGAGATCGTGAGCAAGCTCGAAACGGCCCGTTTCTGCAGGACCATGGGGACACTCATTAAAAGCGGCGTTCCTTTCCTGCAGGCCTTGCAGAACTCAAAGGATGTCATCGGGAACCGGATAGTCGCCTCCGCTGTCGCGGCGGCGGCAAAGGACGTGAAGGAAGGCAAGGGGATCGCCGGGCCGCTTGCCGGGGCGAAGGTCTTTCCCCGGCTCGCACTGTCCATGATAAAGGTGGGTGAAGAAACGGGACAGCTCGACACCATGCTGCTCAAGGTGGCGGCGACGTATGAAAAGAGCCTCAAGGACTCGGTGAAGCGCTTCATGGGCCTTCTGGAGCCCGCGATCATCCTGACAATGGGACTCGTCATCGCGTTTATCGTCGTCTCCATGCTTGTCGCCATATTCGGCATACTGGAGCTGCCCTTTTGAAAGCAAAGGATGGAGGCTTTACACTTCTAGAACTGGTGATCGTCATGACCCTCATGGTGCTCATGCTCGGTCTCGTGGGTATGCACTTCGCGAACCATCTTCCGTCGGTCAGACTCAGTGCCGCCGGACGGGAACTATCCGGCCTCATCAGGATGGCGCGCATCGAGGCGATGAACAAGGCAGATGGGCAAACGGTGACCGTAGACCTTGACGGCAGGACCTTTGCCATGGACGGCAGGGTCAGGCGTGTGATCCCGGAAGGCATCAGCATAACCATAATAGATCCTGTTGCCGGAAGCCTCTCCAGGGGAAAGTACGGCATCACCGCCGATGCGTCGGGATCAGTGGAGGCGTGCGAGATCATTCTTAATAACGCGAAAAGGAAACTCAGAATAGAGATCGATCCAATCGTGGGTTCCGTGGTGATGAAAAGTGAAAGCTAAGTACTGGCCTGAAGCTGGAAAGAGAGGAAGCAGGAAAAAGAATGGATTCTTCATCGGCTCCGGCGGGTTCACGCTCCTTGAGGTCCTTGTGGCCTTTGTTATTCTCACGGTCGTGGTCACCGTCATACTCCAGCTTTTTTCAGCGAACCTTAAGACCCTCCGGGTTTCCGATGACTATGTCACGGCAACGGCACTGGCGGATGCAAAGATGAGGGAGGTGCTGGAAGGCGCCTCGCTCAAGGAGGGCCTCTCGAGCGAGACGACGCAGGAAGGTTACCGGATGGATATAACCATAACAGAAACGCTCGAGAAACGGACGAAAGACCTTACATGGAAGATACTCGAGGTGGCGCTGAACGTATCATGGAAAAAAGGCATGAAGGAAAGATCGCTTTTCATGAAGACCTTGAAGGCAGTAAAGAGGGAGGCGATCAAAAATGAAGGTCCGTAAAAACTGTCTTTTTCGGCAGTCTGGTTTTACGCTTCTGGAGCTCATGGTTTCCATTGTCCTCGTCGCTATCATCGTTATCATCCTCACCGCCTCCATGCGCGTCGGGTATCGCTCCCTTGAGGGTGGTGAGAAAAAGGCCGATTCGCTTGGGCGATTCAGGGTCTCCCTGAGGCTTGTCGATTCCCAGCTGCAGTCGTGTCTTCCCATTGCGGTGAAGGAAGAGGGGCTCAGCAGGCTGGTGTTCATCGGCTCAAGGAATTCGATGACCTTCGCGTCGAACCGCTCGCTCTTTCGCGGCAGGAAAGGGTATGTCATCGTGTCCTACAGGATCGAGACCGATCCGAAGGGCAAGCGGGTGCTCTATCTTCAGGAGAACACCGTCGGCATGGAAAACAGGAGGGAAACGAAACTCCTCGACGGTTTCGACAACATCCGATTCGAGTATTACCAGGTGGACGCAACAAAAAGCGGGGATGGGGGAGACTGGTCGGATGAACTGGCAGATGGAACGAACCTTCCGCAAAAGGTGAAGCTGCATCTCGAGAAGGGCGCGAGAAAGCTTTCTCTCACCATACCGGTGCGGTCGAAGAAAACGGTCTTGAGATCCCTTGCGACATAGAAGACGGCATGAGAAAAGCTCCGTACTTTCTCCATAATAAAAAAGGCTTTGCCCTTATCATGGTGCTTTGGGTGGTCATCATCCTCATGGTCATCGTCATGTCTTTCTCTCTTCTTGCGAAGACCGAGACGAAGGCCGCCCTTTATTTCAGAGAGTCCCTCGCGAAGAGATTCGTCGCCCAGGCAGGCCTGGAGAGGGCCATCATGGAGATCTACTATCGGAAGGCCAATCTGAACAAGACGACCATTCCCGACAGCGGCGAAACCCTCCGGGTTGACGGCAGCGCCATCGAGGGCGATGTCGGAGACGACAGGTACGTTGTCAGGATCTTCAATGAAGCGGGCAGGATCAATCTCAACACCATGGACGAACAGAACAAGATCATCCTCGATAATCTCCTCGTCAACCTTGGTGTGCCGAAGGAGGCGGCGGACACCATCGTCGATTCAGCCCTCGACTGGGTCGACAAGGATCCCCTCCATCGCCTGAGCGGAGCGGAGGACGACTACTATCGATCGCTTCCCAATCCATACAAGGCAAAGAACGCTCCCTTCGACACGGTGGAGGAACTCCTTCTCGTGAAGGGCGTGACGCCTGATATCCTCTTCGGAACGAAGGACCGAAAGGGCCTCATCCAATTCGTTACCGTTTATGGGGATGCGTCGAGGATAAACGTGAACGTTGCACCGAAAGAAGTGATCATGGCGTTGCCTGGCGTAACGGAAGATACGGCGGATAGGATAATCGATCGCAGGAAGCAGGCCGAACTTAAAACTCTTGATGACGTGCGCAGTGTCATGGGCGGGCGATACAACGGGGTGTCTTCCTATATCGATACCGCCGAGTCTCCCGGATATGCCATCGAATCGACAGGTTTCAGGAAAGAAGACAGGAGGGGTCACGGCGTCCGGGCGATAGTCGTCATACAGGCGGAAGGGACGTACGAATACGTTTATTACAAGACCCCCGCGGAGATGACGAGATGAAGATCGGATCGATCAGGCTGAGCCCTCTTTTCCTCAAAGGCCGTGCGTACCTTGAGAACGCAAAGGTGAGGCTCGCGCCTTTGTGCCTGAGAACGCGGGCAGCCCTCAACTGCAACCTGGTGGAGGGCATAATTATGCCGCAGCGCTGTCTGGCGCTCTGTATCGAGCGAGGCGGCATGTCCGCCGCGTCGGGGGAGCGCTTTCTCAACCGCCTGCGGCTCAAAGGATCGAAAAGGTATTTTTTTGAAAAGGATGAATTTCCCGCTCCCGATGATGTTGCTTCCGCCGCATTCCTTGCCGTGGAGGAACTTAAGTGCAAGGGATCGATGGTGTTGCTTGGCATCCCCGGGCAGTGGGTTGTGGTGAGGAGGGTGGAGTTGCCTTCCACCGTAAAAGAGAACATACGGTCTGTTATGGCCTATGAGATCGACAGACTCACCCCCCTTGATGCCGCCGATGCCATGTACGATTTTATCGCCGGCGCTCAGGCGGACGGGAAGCTCTCCATAACCCTTATGGCCGCCAGGAAAGCAACAGTGGGCCCATATGTGAAGGCATTGACCGAAAGAAGATTCCCTCCGGAGCTGATATCAACGCCTGCCGGGATCATGGCCGGAGATGTGCTGCCGGAGACTCCCGGCAGGCCGATCGGGAACGGCGACATAAGATCTTTTTTTAAAACAAAGGAGGAGGACGTTCCTTTTGCTCCGGCGGCCATGCTTTACGCGGCCCTGAAGCCTGGTGCGAAAAGCATCGATCTTGCAGGCGATAATGCCGGCGGGAAAGACAAGGCCCCCTTTATTACCACGCTGATACTTGCCGTGCTCCTTGTCGCGATGGTGATCCCCTATGTTGTTGTGCCGCTTGAGATGGAAAAGCGAAAAATCAGCGCCATCGAAGGGCAGATAAAGGTGCGCAGGAAGGACGTAACGGATGTGGAACGGCTGAAAAAAGAGATGGAAACCCTTCAGGGAGAGATAGATCGGATAGATGATTTCAAGAAGACGAAGCCCATGTCGCTCGATGTTCTCAAGGGACTGACCTTGCTCCTTCCAAAGACGGCATGGGTCACGAGGACAAGGGTCACGGAGGAGACAGTGGAGATCGAAGGCTATGCCGCTTCCGCGACGGGGGTACTCTCCCTTCTGGAGCAGTCCAGCCTGTTCCAGCAGGTTGAATTCGCCTCGCCGACGGTAAAAGACGCACGGCTCAATGCGGAGCGTTTCGTCATCCGTATGAAACCGGAAGGATTTAAAAAGCAGGAGAACGAAAAGGAAGGGACGGCAAAGAAAGATGAAGCAAAGAAGTAGACTTCTCATGTGTGCGGTCCCGGTGATCGCGGTCCTTGCAGGCCTGACCGTCTACCAGTATGGTTTTGTGAAGGCACGCAGGGAAATGGTCTCTCTCAGGGAAACGGCTGCGGCACGGGAAAGGGCCCTCGTGAAGTGCATGGAAATGATCGCCGAAAGACCGCAGCTTGTAAAGAGGATCGAGATCTTGAAAGAGAAGAGAAAAGCCGCCGGGTCAAAGATCATGGAAGCACAAACGTTGGCCCTCAGCGCGGCAACGCTCCAGGAGACGGTGAAGGGGATGATAACGGGCCGGGGGGGATCCATCACGAGCGAGCGCGTTGAAAACACGGAGGAACTCGGCAAATTCCGGGTCGTGACCATCAGCGTCGATGCCGTCATGCCCGACATGAGGGCATTGAGCGATGTCCTATTCGGGATCGAGACCCACACGCCCTATATAGTTGTGCGTGAAGCGGACACGCGGGTGCGCAACTTCCGCGAACCCAGGGAACTCATGGTAAAGCTGCGCCTCTCTTCGTTGGGCGAGGGAAGATGACATGATAAAGATATTTCGGTCCATCTCGCGCGGAGTGACCCCCCTCAATCTTATTCTGACATCTGCCGTGGTGCTGGCATGTGTGAGCATTATCTTTCCTGTAACACGCGCGAGCTGCCGTTTCAGGCTTCCCCAGATCGTTCAAAAAAGGGCGGTACCTCAGGAGGATCCCGGCGAGATGGCCGTGGCGCTTCTTCCCACCGATTATGCCGTCGTAAGCGAGATGAACCTTTTCCATCCCCAGAGGACAGTTCCTATCGATGTAAAGGCACAGCTGCCGAAGCCGGAGCTTTTCCTTTGCGGCGTGATCCGGCATGGAAACGAACTCGTCGCCTTCGTTGAGGACAAGAAGAACCCGACGACATCCCCCGGCCGGGGGAAAAGACAGACCGTCTTGAGAAAGGGGAGCGTTTATGCGGGCTACTCGGTAATGGAGATAAACAATGACAGTATCATTCTCACCAGGGGTGAACAGAGTGTGTCGGTGCACCTCATGGATCCCGATAAGCGCGGCGGCAAAAACACAGGGACCTCAGCTTCCCGGTCGTCAGGGTCTTCTTCCCATCAGATGCCTCCCTCCTCCACCTCCGGATCTCCTCCGGCAGCCAGAGAGCCTTCGGGCTTGCCGCATTCGGAGAGTTTCAAGACCAGCCAACCTCCGAAGGTGCCGCCCGGCCGCCGCAGATAAAAACCCCTTTTTAAAACTATCAATTCATCTTCTCTTCTGCCGGCTGAACCTCACACCCCCGGCCACCGCGTGAGTGAACTTCTTTGATCTTGCCTGCGGTGCCGGCCTTGCCATCCGCGTTGCCCGTTATCGCAGACCTGCTGGGAAATGCGTGATATTTCCGGAGATGCGGATTTCGGTCTATCCGGTCCTGGTGAGCGTCACACCATCCACGGCCATCTTCCATTGGCCGTTTTCTTCATAGGGCGGCCTGGAGACGACGAATGTCGTCGAGATAACGGGAAGCCCGACGACGAAATCGTTCCCTTTGAACTCGCGCAGCGGCCCCGTAACGGATTTTGTCACCCCGCCCTGAATGCGTTTGTATTTCACGGAGCCGTCCTGTGTGATGAGCAGGTACATCTCGGGCGACTGCCATTCACCGACATATTGTGCTTTATCCGCCGGCACCTGGATGCCGCATCCGTAAAAAAAGAACGGTGCCAGGAAAAATACCGACAAAAAGACATACATTTTTTTGTTCATAAGGTCTGCCTCCTTTTGCCCGCATGGCAAGTCCGGCTGGTTTTAGGACATTTTACTCCCGGCTGCGGGAAAAGACAACCGTTGCGATGATCTGCACAGTACATCAGTCGCAGAGCTCGTTCACGCAGCAGTACGTTTCAACGATCATGGCAACCCCCCGGGGGTCCTCTATCGTTGCGTCCCCGGCGGTCTTTACCTGTCCCCTGACAGTCCACGTCCCGTCGCCGGTGTCCACGGCGTAGGTGCTCACGCCCGCAATGGGGACGAGAGGGTTTTTAATGCCGTCGATGCCGCCGAGCGCACGTACCGGTGTTACGAATATCTTCGGGATCATTGGAGGATCGCAGGTTGGTTTCGGGATGATCTCGTTGCTGTACCGGACGCTTTTGTACATGAGGACAGCCCTGCCGCTATCTTGCGGTGGCGATATGATATAGACAGCTTCAGCGCAGGCGAGCCGGCCCGCCATGACAATACAGACGATGGCCGGAAGGAAAAGAATAAGGCGCAGAGGTATGTTCCTTATCTGCGTTTTCATATGCCCGGCCTTACCACTCAATGCGTGCCCATCCATTGCCGCCTTTGCCGCCCGGTGCGCCGCCGCCCGAGCCGCCTGCGGGGATTGGTCCTCCGTCTTCCTTCCATGGACGGCCGCAACTGGTGTCATAACTGTTCGGGGCGCTTGCCCATCCGCCGCGCCCGCCGGTGGCGCAGATGCTGCCGAAGCAGGTGTTTCCCCCCTGGCCCGGCTGGCAATTAAGGCGGCAGTAATAATTGGTCTGTCCTCCGGTTCCCCCTGCCCCAACGGTCACCGTCACGCTGGACCCGGGTGTTACGGTGGTGCGCTGCCGGTTCACGTAGCCGCCCACACCGCCGGCCCCGCCATGGTCAACCACGCTTCCGATCTCGCAGGATGAGCTTGCACACAGGCAGTTGCCGCCGCCGCCCGCGCCTCCTGCGGATAAGGTGATCCAGACCCTGCCGATGCCGTCGGGGACCGGGAACGTGTGCGTTCCCGGTTCAACATACTCCACCTTACCCGAGTTGGTATCCGCCGTCATCCCTTTCAGGTCATTTACACCTGTCAGGCCTGTGGAGTCAATGGCATGCCCGTCCCCCGCGCAAATGCACAGAAGGCTCGTAACCGCCAGAAGAATAATGCTTTTTGGATATTTCATTTCTGTTCCTCCCCGATATTTATTTTCAAAGGGTTCAGCAATACACTTTTCTTGAATGCCAGCGCGCCGCTTATGACCATGTCCGCGTAACGGTCGTCCTTCGCGCCCAGATATTTGTAAAGGGCGCGTCGCAGGTCGTTGTCCGACTGCCGCATGCAGAGACGCAGGATACCCGTTCCGACGAGCAGGTTTTTATGGAGATCATGTGCCTCGCCGGGAGAAGCGAAACATCTCTTCCATGTGGGCCAGTGGACCTGCATGAGACCGCGGGCGTTCTTGGGGCTGACCGCTTCGGGATCGAAGGCGCTCTCAACGCGTATGATGCCCATCAGGACGGATAGAAAATTGAGCCGGTGTTCATCTGAACTGAAACGGTATTTTTCCCAGTGAACGTGGTCGACCAGCGCCTTTGCCACAAAACAGGACACCCGTGTATCCTGCTTTCTGTTGACCTTTCTTATGTGTCGCAGCGTGTGCTGAAAATCCCTGAACTTGTCGGGATTATCGCGTTTCATTGCCTCGATCCCCATTGCCGTGCATCGTTGTGCGGCGCTATCATCATCGTCCTGGCGGCAATTTCCGTATGCCGGCGCAAGGATGGAACAGACGGCAAAGAAGATAAATGCCGTAACGACTTTCTTTATCTGCAAGATGTGTTCTCCGAAAAAGAATAATAGCAGCGAGAAGGAGCCGGTCGATCTGACGATGCCAGGGGTTTCCGATCGCAGGGCCGCCGGTCATGTCCGCGCACACTATGGTCCGGGAGCCATGTTACCGGGAGCGCGGCGCCTCTCCAATACCGTTCCGCGATATTTTTCAACATAGAGCTCTTCGAGATTTACCGGAGGTTTTACATTCCCGTCCAGGCTGCATCGATAAAGGGTTAGCAGCATGGAGACCAGTTCCCGGACGCCGGGGTTTCTCTCCGGATCGGATTTGAACCATACAAGTTCCATCGCGTCGTGAAATTCGGGTGCGCCGGTGGTCTCCATGAGCTTTCCCAGGGCTTCTTCGATTATGGCACGGGGCAGAACGACCTCGAAATCCCCGGACCCTCTGGCAACAAATGTTTCCGGAACGGCAGGAGGCCTTTCGGCAGACGTCCCGCCTTCATCGGAAGACCCTGGAAAAACTGACGGCGCATTCCCATCAGGGGCCGTTTTGCTTTTTGACATTGCCACCTCTTCATTCCATTACTGTAAATATTGGAATAGCTGATATTCCTCCTCCGCCTTCGTGTTGTAATACGCATGACAGTGGATTTCCGGTCAGGCCGCAAGGTCTTTGATGACACCGGAAGGGGCCGATGCCGCGGAAGTATTTTTGAACTTGACAAGATATCCTGTCTTGTATATTAATAAATTTCCTTTTACAGTTATTTCTCAAACAAGCATTTACAATCACATATCAGTTGTTCCCGTTTGAACGATAAGGGGGGATTGCCGTGGAAAGACAGGGCAACAGGGTCGGGGATCATGGGGTGTATTGCGCGGTTGGCATAGTAATATTGGGTCTGCTGTCGTATCTTGCGTCACAAAGTCCCGTGGTGATCCATAAACTGGACCTTCCCATTCTCAGTGTCCAGGCAAAAATATTCAGCGTATGCTTTTTCAGCGATGATTTTGAAAAGGAACATCGTCAGATCTTAAAGATCATGTCCATAATGGACAAAGAAGCGGGCAGGAGAAGCGGATACAGGACGATCAACACCCCTGCCCTGAAAAATACCGTACGGAAGGTGTCTGTGAAGACGGCCTTTACCGCACGGTACCTGACGATCATTATTTTTATTTTGGCGGGGTCGCTCATGATTATTTCAACGGTAAGGACCAGGGATATCCTTTACGATAAACGGGAAAATATAAACACATCGGGCAAAACCGGCGTTGAAGAGTTCATCGGTATCACGGGCGGATATCTCACGGGAGAAGCTGTTTCTGTTATCAGGGCCTCGCCTACGCCGGAGAACCTTGATAGTGCATTCAGGGCTGTCCGGGAACGCATCAACATACCCTGTTCGGTGGTGGGAAGGCTTTTCCCGAAAGGCAGCGCAGAGCGCCTCACATTGCTTGGCTACGGAAAAACAAAGGTTTTTTTTGCACAGGAGAAAGACCCGGTCCAGGACACAGCGAAAGATAATTAAATAAGGGGGAGAGCTTATGACTTATTCAGAGGGCGGTACATCGGGGATATTCAATGCCAGGGACCGCATGTTGGATACGGCGGCATATACGAGGACGTTCTTCAGGTCGGTAAACGCCGATGAGTTTTCGGACATGCTGGAAGACGCAAGGGTTTTAGGTCAGCAATGGCTCGTGGAAAAGCTTTACGCAAAAAAGGTCATAAGGAACATCGTAAAGAAGGTAGTGGGTCGGATGGACAGGGCATATCTCGGAGAGGACCGTCTCGATGATTATATGCATGACGCCGCGGTGGTGTTGATGCAGATCGCAAAGCAGGGCAGACTGGATCTTTCAAAAACTGCCGGCGAGATCGCGTGCTACATCTGCCTTTGGATAGAGCAGAGGATAAAGAGGGTGGTGAAGAAAGACCTGCGCTGGCAATCTTCCCTTTCGGAAACGGGAGACGGTCCGGAAATCTCAGTGCTCAATGCGGATCCGGATGGGGCTTGCATTTTTGACCGGCGCTCCGGGTACGGGCGGCGCGGTGATTGTGCAACAGATCCAGACCGGGATAATACAGGGGTGTCAGGTGCAGGCACCCGCGGTTGTCTTTCCGGTCCCGGCAAAAGAAACCGGGCCGAGACAAGTGTGATGCGCAGGCACGACAGTTACGTTTCTTCGCTATTCTATTCAAGAAAGACTGCAGCCCCGGCGGAATAGCGCTGAAGACCGGAAGAAATATGACAAAAGAGGCCGGTATTGAAGATCCACGGATAACTGAGATCCTTGGTACATACATTGATCGATACATGGCAGGGTTTGGTCCCTATGTAAGTTGCGTATTCTTTGCCCTTTTATTCGGTTTTACGGAAGCAAAGAGGGCCAAAAAGGGATACATCAAGACCATGCACGTATCGGTCGATGAGATTGCAAGGAAAAGCGGCATATCGAGGAGAAAGGCCTTCGATGCTATCAAGACCCTTAAAGGGTACTGGATAGTCGTGCAGCTCAAGCGCAGGGGAAGGGGAAATAAAAGCCGTTATTATTTTCTGCCCGTCGAAAAATGGGTAATACCCGGTTAATTACGGCGGTGTGACCGGGATGACCGGATTCGCCTCCGGGTAGACTACCGTAAGGGGCGAGTTACTGAAGGCGAAGAGAAGACCGATATGGCGGCCATATGGAAAAGATCCTGTCTGAGGTGTATATGGTGCACTTTATGTGATCTGCTTATTGCGTGAAGAGCTTTATATAGAAGTTTTACGCGGATATTACCGCCGCTCCCCCCGTGTACGAATCGTGCACAGGGGGTTGCTTTGAACATTGCATGACAGCGTAAGGATAACGAGTGGTTATGAAAGACAGGAACAGCCGTAATATGCACGACGTGCGCTTATCATTGTGCGTCTCATAATGACAACACACAAGCGGAACTTAATCTATAATCAGAAACCGTCAGGGGGATAGACACATGGAGATGGACATAGGAGATGTCATTGTGGGTAAACGGCACAGGGAGGACCTCGGAGACATTGAAGGCCTGATGAGATCCATATCAGAGCTGGGATTGCTCCAGCCGATCGTGATCAAAAAAGGTACGAAAGAACTTGTCGCCGGATACCGGCGACTTTGCGCCCTCAGGCAGCTCGGCATCATATCGCTCATCGAAGGGAAACATTACAGTTTTATCGATATACAGAGCATTGTAAGAGGAGAGCACGACGAGAACACCTGCAGAAAGGACCTTGCGATATCCGAAAAGGTCGCAGTATTCGAAGCGATCAAGGCCGAACAATTGAGGATGAATATCGAGAAGAACATCGTCTCCGGGGCAATGGCCGGCATGATGAAAAGGAATGACAGCCGGAAGACATCTGGATCTATTAAAAATGGCCGCGGGATGCCAGGCGCGGACAGCGGGCCGGACAGGAGGACGCAAGGCGGCAGAAAGAACGGACAATCGCGGACCCTCGCGGCGAGGGCGGTCGGGCTCCATCAGAACACCCTGAGGAAAGCGGTGGAGATAGTGGCCGCGGCAAGACTGGACCCCAAGAGATACGGTTCTCTTGTAAGGGAAATGGATGCAACCGGAAAGGTTGAGCCTGTCTTTCAGAAATATGTACGGCAGAGATCATGTCTGTTATCCGGCAGGTATGGGATTTCCAGGTCCCTGATCGGACAGGACTTGCCGGATTTTCTTCAAAACGTTCTGATGTGTATTCCGCCGGGACGCCAGGAGGACCTCGTAAAGCGCTTCGGCGATATTTTCAGTCTGGTGAAACAGACAGATCTTGATCGTGCCGTGAGAAGTTTTTCCAGCGGGGAGGACACGGCCTCTCTTTCGGAAGACGAGATCTATCAGGCGGTCCATGATACCCTGGAGCACACCATGATGACAGCCCGGGAATGGGTTTTTATGCCCCAGGTAAGGCAGATAGCATCGGTCGTCATGGGTGTTGCGAGGGCTCAGGGGTCCGTTTCCCTGCTGGATAAACTGGACCTTTTCATGATCGGCCTGGCCGTTTTTGTTGATATGGCCTGTAATTATCTGCAGGCGGCAAACAGGGAAGGCATTATCGGTGATCTTCCCGAGGACGCACTCGAGAGTTATCTGGCTGTCATCGACGCGTTCCGGATGCTTTATGAAAGCAAGCTGCCTCGCCAGGTGGGGGTCCTGAGGATGCAGGAGTACGGGCTTTGCCCGGGTGAAGATCCGGGAACAAGGACCGTGCGAGACCAGGCGAACGCCATGAATGCGAACGAAATGATAACCGAGGCGGCGGAAGGGGGCATGCCGTATTACCAAAACCTCATCGCCAATCTTATAAAAAGCTTCAACGATGGCGCGGACAGTCTGGCAAAGTCCGGTTTAAAACCTTTGACAGCTCTTTAAGCAGTGAAGGCAGCACCGCTCAATTGCTTTGACAACATTGCAATTCCTGTGGTAAATATTACAGTCAACGCTATGGCCTTGAAGGTTTACAATACCATCTCCGGGAAAAAAGAAGATTTTACCCCCCTTTCCGAAGGGAAGGTGAAGCTTTATGTCTGCGGAGTCACCGTGTACGACCATTGCCATATCGGCCACGCTAGAAGCGCCATTGTCTTTGACACCATTTACCGATACCTGCTCTCGAAGAATTACGAAGTTACCTATGTGAAGAACTTTACCGATATCGACGACAAGATAATAAAGAAATCCCAGACCGAGAATATACCCTGGCAGGAGGTTGGGGAGAAATATATCCGTTCCTTCTACGACGATATGGACGCGCTTGGTGTCCTCAGGCCGGACCATGAGCCGCGTGCCACGCAGCACATAGGCGACATGATAGCCCTGGTGGATACGCTTCTTAAAAAAGGCCACGCATATAACATCGACGGCGATGTCTATTTTTCGGTAGAAAGCTTTAAAAACTACGGACAGCTCTCCAAGCGGTCTCTGGAAGAGATGGTTGCGGGCGCCCGTGTCGAAGTGGATGAAAGAAAAAGGAATCCCCTAGATTTTGCCCTCTGGAAGGCCTCGAAGGAAGGCGAACCGTCATGGGATACACCTTTCGGGGCAGGCCGGCCCGGCTGGCACATAGAGTGCTCGGTAATGAGCACCCTCTACCTGGGGAATCCCTTCGATATACACGGCGGCGGCAAGGACCTTGTTTTCCCACACCACGAGAATGAGAAGGCACAGACCGAGGCGGCCACGGGGGAGAGGTTCGTCAACTACTGGATCCACAACGGATTTGTCAATATCGACCGCGAAAAAATGTCCAAATCTATCGGCAACACGCTCTCGATCAAAGACTTTCTTAAGGAATATCATCCCGAGGTTCTTCGTCTTTTCTTTCTGTCCAACCATTACCGGAGTCCCGTCGATTATAACGAACAGTCCATCGAGGATGTCAACAGGGCGCTCCACAGGCTTTACTACACACGCCAGCGGGCAATGGAGGCTCAGAAAGGCGGGAAGGTGGAGCCCCGCACGTATCCGGAGGCCGACGAGATAGCGAAGAAGTTCGTCGATGCCATGGATGATGATTTCAATACCGCCCTTGCTCTTTCGTACGTTTTCGAGCTTTCGAAGGAGATAAACCGGATGGCCGACGAAAAGGACGAAAGTACGGCCGGGCTTATCGCTTATGCTGAAGGAATATACGAATTGCTCGCCGGAACGCTGGGGCTTTTCACGGACAGCATAGAAGCCCTGGAATCACAGGAAAGAATACGCCATCTCACCCGCACAGGTCTCGACGGCACGTTTGTGGAACAGGCGATCAATGACCGGGTGGAGGCGAGGAAGAACAAGGATTTCAAAAAGGCGGATGAGATCAGGAACATGCTTGCGGAAAAAGGCATAATGCTTCTCGATACACCGAAAGGCACGCAGTGGCGGGTCAAACATTCAGTTTCTTGAAAGGAGAACATAGATGGTAGAGGTCAGATTTCACGGAAGAGGCGGGCAGGGCGCCGTAACATCGGCGGAGATCATTGCCCAGGCTGCAATAAAACAGGGTATGAGCGCACAGGCGTTTCCCAGCTTCGGTCCCGAGCGCCGCGGAGCCCCGGTGCAGGCCTTCCTGCGCGTATCGGACAAGCCCATCAAATTAAGGTCAAAGGTCTATAAGCCGGACAGCGTCCTCATACTCGACCCGACGCTTGTTGTATCGGCAAACCCCACGGACGGCCTTAAAGAGGGCGGATACATCGTTATAAATTCAAATAAATCAGCAGAAGAACTAAAAACACTCTTTCCCGGCCGGAATATAGTGTTCGTTGACGCGACAAAGATCGCCAAGGAAGAGCTCGGTGTTCCCATCACGAACACGACCATGCTCGGCGCCCTCGTGAAGGCGACCGGCGTTGTCGAGCTTAACACGCTTGAAGAGCCGATCCGCGCCCGTTTTGGCAGCGCCGGGGGGCAGAAGAACATAAACGCCTATACCCGTGCATACAACGAAGCAACGGTCATAAAGGCGCAGTAGTAAAAAACAGGGAACAGGGACCAAAGGTAACTGATAATAACCAATTACCAATTACCAATGACCAGACAAAAAGAGAACGTTTGGAACAGGACGTTTTAATTGGTTATTGGGCTTTGGTCATTGGTTATTTTTTTATTTTGATGTTTATTTTAGAACAACGCCGGGAGGGGGTTCTTTCTTGAAGACTATCAAAGGTAATATAGTGGACCTCCATAACGAAACCGTTTTCCCGGGTGCCGTTCATATCGTGGAAGGCGTTATCGCAGGCATCGAGCGGGAGCGCTACTGGCATGATTCATACATCATCCCCGGTTTTGTGGATGCCCACGTCCACATCGAGAGTTCCATGCTTACCCCGGCAGAATTTGCCCGCCTTGCCGTTGTACAGGGCACTGTCGCAACAGTATCCGATCCCCACGAGATAGCCAATGTCCTTGGGCCAGATGGTGTGCATTACATGATGGAGAACGGTGCCGATGTATCCTTCACGTTTGTTTTCGGCGCGCCCTCCTGCGTCCCGGCGAGCCCCTTCGAAACGTCAGGGGCGGTCATTGGAGCGGACCAGACCGGAGAGCTCCTGGGCGATGCAAGGATAGGATACCTCAGCGAGGTGATGAACTTTCCCGGCGTCATAGGCGGCGACCGCGAAGTGCTCGCGAAAATAGAGCTGGCAAGGCGGCTCGGAAAACCGGTGGACGGCCATGCACCGGGCCTGCGCGGGCAGAAACTGCGTAAATACGCGGCTGCGGGCATTTCAACAGACCATGAATCTTTCGACATCGAAGAGGCGCGCGAGAAGATTTCCTTCGGCATGAAGGTCCAGATACGCGAAGGCTCAGCGGCCCGGAACCTTGACGCGCTTTGCCCTCTGATAGCAGAATACCCCGATCATTGCATGTTCTGCAGCGATGACAAGCATCCGGACGACCTTGTCAGGGGACATATCAATGTCCTGGCGGCGCGGGCGGTGCGCGCCGGCATGGATGTCATGAAGGTCTTGCGATGCGCCTGCCTTAACCCAGTTCTCCATTACGGTCTTGACGTGGGGCTTCTCAGAAAGGGCGACGCGGCGGACATGGTTGTCGTGAACAACCTCGAGGAGCTTGTGGTTCTTAAGACCCTGGTGCGCGGGAAAACAGTCGCCGAGAACGGCGAAACATGTTTGGTCCACCGCCCTGCGGCTCCCATGAATGTTTTTCGCGCCAACCCCAAAAGGCCCGCAGATTTCCTCGTGAGAAAGAGGTCCGCGTTAATGCGTGTCATCGAGGTCATCGAAGGGCAGCTCATTACTGGAGGGTCACTCGAGGCGCCCATTTTTGAGGGCGATGCCGCTGTCTGCGATGCCTCCCGGGACATCCTGAAGGTAACCGTTGTCAACCGTTATGCGGATGCTCCCCCGGCCGTGGGTTTTATCAGGGGGTTCGGCCTGAAAAATGGGGCCATCGCCTCATCGGTGGCCCACGATTCACACAATATCATCGCCGTGGGTGTGTCGGATGAGATGATATGCGATGCCGTGAACCTTGTCATTGAGAAAAAAGGAGGGATCTCCCTCGTTTCCGATGAGACGAAAACGGTGCTTCCCCTTCCCGTGGCAGGTATCATGTCTGACGGTGACGGGTGGGACGTTGCGGTGAAATACAGCCGGCTCAATGTGCTCGCGAAAGAATTGGGGACAACGCTGAGGGCCCCCTTCATGACCCTTTCCTTCATGGCCCTCCTTGTCATCCCTAAACTGAAGCTCAGCGACAGGGGTCTCTTCGACGGCGAAAACTTTACCTTCACGGATCTTTTTGCAGAATAGGCTTTGGGGCCCCCAAGCCCGGGGAAGGACCGGTTGCCAAATCCCAATAACCGGTTAAAGAACCCCCCCCCTTTCTTGCATTTGTTTGCAAACGGATCATTATTCTTGAATAACGTAATTGTAAACTATTGGTTATTAATTTGGACGATATGCACAATTTATGGTAAATTTAAACCTTATACAGATATTCAAGCTGTTACGAAAGCAAGGAGGGTTTTATGAAAAAGACAACAGTTCTTTTCTTTCTTGCCGTGTTGTTTTCTTTCCCCGTGCTGCTTTCCGCCGGGGATGGTTTTGTCTTCATGGCGAGCACCATAGGCCCCGTTGATTCGGGCATCGTCAATGTTCTCGAGGACCAATTCGAGAAGGACACGGGCATCCGCGTGCGCCACGTCGGGGCCGGCACTGGCGCCACCCTCAATATCGCGAAAAAAGGCAGTATCGATCTTGTCATGGTCCACGCGAAATCCCTCGAGGAAAAGTTTGTCAGTGAAGGCTTCGGGACACAGAGGATCGACCTGATGTACAACGATTTTGTCATCGTAGGGCCGCCCGCGGACCCCGCCGGCATCAAGGGCATGAAAAGCGCTGCCGACGCCCTGAAAAAGATCGCGGACAAAAAGGCACACTTTCTTACCCGCGGAGACAAATCGGGCACGCATGTGGCGGAACTGGTCATCTGGGAGAAGGCCGGCGTGAAACCGTCCGGGGATTGGTACAAGGTTTACGAGAAAGGCTCCGAGGGCAATGCGTCGACGCTGCGGGAAGCAGACAAGCGCTCCGTCTACACCCTCATCGACAGGGCAACGTTCCTCAGCCTCCAGAAGGAGATCAAGCTCGCAGTGCTTGTGGAAAAGGATGATGCCCTTCTCAACTTCATAACGCTCATCCCGGTGAACCCGAATAAATTTCCCCGCGTAAATGAGAAGGACACCATGGTTTTTGTCAACTGGCTTACGGACCCCGGCAAGGGGCAGCTCATTATCCGGGATTTTGGAAAGGAAAAATTCGGAAGCCCCCTGTTCTTCCCCAATTCAAAGCAATGGCGCCAGCGCGGCGAAACAAAAAAATAGTGCACACTTAAGAAGGAGGCACATATGAGATATCTGCGCGCAGTATCGGTCACGGTGTTGTCCCTGGTCTTTGCCGTTTCACTGGCGGTTTTTGTCCAGGCGGCCCCTGCAGAAAAGAACATCATCCTCTCGACAACCACAAGCACCCAGGATTCGGGGCTTCTCGATAAACTCATTCCCATCTTCGAAAAGAAAACGGGATATTTCGTAAAGACCATAGCGGTCGGTTCGGGCCAGGCCATGGCCATGGGGCAGAAAGGTGAGGCCGACGTCCTGCTGGTACACTCCCCCGATGCGGAAAAGAAATTTATTGCCGGTGGATATGGGATCAACAGAAGGATCGTGATGCACAATGATTTCATTATCATCGGCCCGTCGACCGACCCCGCGAAGATAAAGGGATCGAAATCGACCGCGGAGGCTTTTAAAAAGATCGCAGCAGCCGGCGCCCCTTTTATCTCCCGCGGAGACAATTCCGGCACCCACGCGAAAGAGAAGGTGATCTGGAAAGCGGCCGGGACGAAATATGAAGGGGAGAAGTGGTATCAGCAGACGGGCCTCGGCATGGGCCAGACCATCAACGTCGCCACCGAAAAACGTGCATACACTCTCGCTGACCGCGGCACGTATCTTGCCCTGAAAAAAAGGACCGATCTGCCTATCCTTGCCGAAGGGGACGCCATCCTTCTCAACGTTTATCATGTCATCGAGGTCAACCCGGCGAAGTGGCCCAAGGTGAACGCAAAGGGGGCAAAAGCCTTCGCGGACTTCATGGTTTCCCCGGAAACCCAGGCGATCATCAAGACGTTCGGCGTTGACAAGTTCGGCTCACCCCTTTTCTTTCCCGATGCCGGGAAGAAAGAGGAGAACCTGGGCAAGTAGATGGACCTGATCTATGAGGGCATAAAGCAGGCGATCATACTCATCTTTGCCTTCGATCCCGAGGTGATGGGGATCACCCTGCTTTCCCTCAAGGTCTCCGGCACGGCGACCTTTATCAGTCTTTTCTTCGGGATATCCATAGGCACCCTGGTAGCGCTGACGCAATTCCCGGGCAAGAAGGTCGTGGTCAGTCTCATCAATACCGGTATGGGACTCCCTCCCGTTGTTGTAGGGCTTTTCGTGACAATTTTCCTGTGGCGCAGCGGGCCGCTGGGTTTTCTAGGAATCCTCTACACGCCGATGGCCATCATCATCGCCCAGTCGGTCATAGCCACGCCCATCGTCATGGGCATCACCCTCGCGTCGATGCAGCAGCTCCCTAAGAAGCTGAGGCTCCAGACCCTCGCACTCGGGGCCACGCCACTTCAGAGCGTCTGGGTGCTCATCAAGGAGGCACGGCTCCCCCTGCTTGCCGCCGTCATGGCGGGTTTCGGAGGGGTCATCTCCGAGATAGGGGCATCCATTATGGTGGGCGGCAACATCAAGGGATATACAAGGGTCCTCACAACGGCGACGGTCATGGAGACAGGAAAAGGCAATTTTGAGGTCGCCATTGCGCTCAGCATTATTCTCCTTGTCATGGCATACTGCATCAATTATATCCTGACCCACATCCAGCAGAGAGGAAGGAATTTCTAAGATAGACCGATGGTACTGGAGAAGGACAACATCCTGGTGGCACGCAGAATCCGCGTCGAGGACCGTGGCTTTGTGATCCTTGATGTAGGGAACTTTGCCGTTCGGGAAGGCGAGGTCCTTTCCATTATAGGCCCCAACGGGGCGGGCAAGACAACATTGCTCCAGAACCTTGCCATGCTCCAGAAGATCTCTAACGGTGAGATCGTCTATCGCGGGAAAAAAGTGGGTTCAGGCATTTCTGCAAACGAATACCGCAGGTCAGTAACCATGGTCTTCCAGGAGACCCTCCTCTTTGATACGAATGTTTTTGAAAATGTGGCATCGGGTCTGCATTTCCGTCATGTGAACAAAGGTGACATCGAAAAGACCGTCCTGTCCAGTCTTGATCTGTTCGGCATCTCTCATCTGAAAGACCGCTCCGTGCGGACGCTCTCCGGCGGAGAAGCTCGCCGGGTCAGCCTTGCCCGCTGCCTTGCCGTAAGCCCCGATATCATTTTCCTCGACGAGCCGTTCTCTGCCCTGGACCCGCCGACGCACGAGTCCATCGTCACCGACCTCGGCCGCATCCTGAGGGGATCGAAGATCACAGCCGTGCTTTCCACACACGACCGTTCGGAGGCGCTGCGCCTCTCCGACCGGATCTGCGTGATGAACGGGGGCAGGATCCTCCAGATAGGCACGTCCGGAGAGATAATGAACCACCCCGTGGATGAGTTTGTTGCAGCTTTCGTCGGCGCCGAAACCATTCTGCCCGGAGTGGTCGGGAAGACAAGCGACGGTACGATCTCGGTAGACGTGGGCGGACAACAGATCATGGCCGTCAGTGACGCCGTTGCCGGCCAGGGGGTTGTCCTGTGTATCCGGCCCGAACGTGTGGCCCTGTCGGTTGAACCGCGGCGGGATTCGACAAGCGAGCGCAACAGCTTTAAAGGCACCGTATCGGAGGTCACGTCCCTCGGTCTTTACTACCGGGTGACCATGGACTGCGGTTTTCCTCTCACGGCGTTCATCACGCCCGGGTCGCTCACACGGCTCTCCATCGAAAGGGGAAGCATTATCTACCCTTCTTTCAAGGCGACTGCCGTACACGTATTGAAGCGGTAGCTTAAAAGGTTTTTGCCGCCCCGACAGATTACATGGTTGCTCGCAGACCGAAATCATGGTAAATTTACACAGTTTTTCATGATGGATCCGCTGAAAACAAAGCGCTGCGATGATATAAGGCGCGGCCCTGTTTCGAAGACATATCTCATACCGCCGTTGCACTTATAAAAGGAGATACCATGCTGTTTTCGAAGATGTTCATTCCCACCGTCAAGGAAGATCCCAAAGAAGCGGAGGTGGTAAGCCACCGCCTGATGCTGCGGGCCGGTTTTATCAGGCGCCTGGCATCCGGTGTCTACACCTGGCTTCCGTTGGGCCTTCGTTCGCTGAGAAAGGTCGAACAGATCATCCGCGAGGAAATGAACAGGAAAGGTGCCCAGGAGATCCTCATGCCAGCCGTCCAGCCGAAGGAGCTCTGGGTCGAGAGCACGCGGTGGGAAAAATACGGCAAGGAACTCCTGCGTTTTACCGACAGGAACAACCGCGAGCTGTGCCTCGGCCCCACCCACGAAGAGGTCGTCACCGACCTGGTGAGGAGAGAGGTAAAATCATACAAGGACCTGCCAGTAACCCTTTATCAGATCCAGACCAAGTTCCGCGACGAGATCAGGCCCCGATTCGGCATTATGCGCTCACGCGAGTTTTCCATGAAGGATGCCTACAGTTTCGATACAGACGAGGCGGGCGCGGGTAAAAGCTATATGGACATGTACGAGGCTTACAACAATATATTCGACCGGTGCGGTTTCAGGTTCCGTGTCGTTGAGGCGGATACGGGACAGATAGGCGGAAGTTTTTCACACGAGTTCATGGTGTTGGCCGAGACCGGTGAGGATATCATCATATCCTGCGATACCTGCGGTTACGCGGCCAATCTCGAACGTGCCGAAGTGGGTGTTGCACAAAAGGCCGTTTCAGGAAAAAAAGGGGCCCACAGGCGTGTAGAAACGCCGAACCAGAGAAAGATCGATGAAGTGTCGGCGTTCCTCGGGATATCACCCGACAGGTTGCTCAAGACCATCATCTACAATACCGACAAAGGGTCGATAGGAGTTCTCGTACGCGGTGACAGGGAGATAAATGACACCAAGCTCAAGAATCTCCTCAAACTTGATGAGCTGGAACTTGCCGACGAGCGGACCATTGAGGAGAAAACAGGCGGGCCGCTTGGTTTCTCCGGGCCCATCGGTCTTTCCATACCGCTCTATGCGGACATGGACCTGAAGTTCATGGAGGATTTTGTCGTTGGCGGCAACGAGCGCGATGTCCACGTGGCGGACGTCAACGTTGGAGATTTTTCGGTTACAGGTTTTTATGACGTGAAGGTCGCCGTTCCAGGTGATAAGTGTCCCCGGTGTGATAAGGGAAGCCTTGTCGCTACAAGGGGCATTGAGGTGGGGCATATCTTCAAACTGGGGCTCAAATACAGCCAGTCCATGAACGCGACCTTCCTCGACAGCGGCGGCAAGGAGCACTTCATGGTGATGGGATGCTACGGCATCGGTGTCGGCAGGACCGTCGCAGCAGCAATCGAGCAGGGCAACGACGAGAACGGCATGATACTGCCGTTGCCGATAGCGCCGTTCGAGGTGGATGTCCTGCCCGTGAACACGACACATCCCGAGAGTATGGAGGCCGCACGGAAGATCTACAATGAACTCCTTGCCAAAGGCGTCGATGCGCTTCTCGATGACCGGGACGAACGCCCCGGTGTCAAGTTCAAGGACTGCGATCTCATAGGCATACCGCTTCGGGTAACGGTAGGCGAGCGAAATCTCAAAGAGGGTCTCGTGGAGATCAAGAGGCGTGAAAGCAGGGAATTCGAAAAGGTGCCAGTTTCAGAGGCGGCCGGGAGGATCATAAAGTATGTTGAAGACGCTAAACACCGGTGATCTCACACCGAAGGAAGAGATAACATCACGGATAGAAAGCCTTCGCAAGGAAATGACCGGGAAAGGGATCGAACTCGCAGTCATTCTCCAGAATGTTGATATATTCTATTTTACGGGGACGCTCCAGCGAGGAGTACTTGCGGTATCGGCGGAGCACGGCCCGGCATTTTTCGTTGAGAAAAGCATTTTCCGCGCGGAAATGGAAACACCTCTCGATATCATCCCCATCAAACGGGACAAAGAGGTCAAAGACATTCTTATCGAAAAAAAGATGCTCCACGGAAGATGCGGCATGGAGCTTGACGTCGTGCCCGTTGCGCTCTGTGAACGTTGGAAATCGATCCTCGGCAAGGACACCATGGAGGACCTTACCCAGATCATCAAAGACGTGAGGCTCGTAAAGAGCGAATTCGAGATCGACCAGATAAGAAAGTCCGGCGAGATCGTGGAACGTGTTTTTGAAAAGGGGAAGGGCATCATAAAGGAAGGAATGAGAGAGATAGATATCGACGCGGAACTCCTTGCTGAAGGAAGGAAGCGGGGGCATCAGGGATTCCTTAGGATGCGCGGGCTCAACCAGGAGATGATGAGCGTGTACGTTACTCACGGTTATTCTACGACGATCACCTCCGGGGCCGACGTTCCCATCTCCGGGATCGGCCTGACCCATGCGATCGGCCAGGGCGCGTCGGTCAATGTCGTTAAGCGGGGTATCCCCGTGATCGTCGATTACGGCGGCGGATACAACGGCTACATCACAGACGAGACGAGGGTGTATGCCGTGGGGACACTGAAGGAGCTTTTCCACAAACCTTACGAGGTGGCCCGGGACATCATAGACGAGACCATGGTTTTTGCGAGGGAAGGCACCGACGCGACGGAGATCTTTGCAAAGGCCTTTGACAGGGTAAAGGCGGCGGGCCTTCAGGACCATTTCATGGGGCACGGAGAGGGCCAGGTGGCATTCATCGGCCACGGCCTGGGCCTCGAGATAAACGAACTACCTGTCATCACGCCCCGCCACAGGATGGTCCTCAAAGAGGGAATGGTCTTCGCCTTTGAGCCAAAGTTCATTTTCCCCGGAGAGGGTGCCATCGGTATCGAGGTGGACTTCGTCGTGCGCAAGGATGGCCTTGAGAGAGTGACCAATACGCCTGTTGATATAGTATATGTATAATGCACGGCAATAATAACCAATAGCCAAAGCTAAAGATAATAATCGGATTTAATCACCTTTCAAAACGCACAATTAAAGAGGCAAAGGAGGATGTCGACAGGGCGAAGGCCATCGGCGATCTCCTGACCCCGCGGGGTATCTGTGGGCCCTATCCCGGGATGAACAGTTACCGGGAGGGAGGCGGCAGATCTCATCGGTGAGATAACTGAAGCGCGCAGACAGGCAGGGATCGGGGATGTCGAGGAAAAAGAAGACGCAACAATGTTTTTGTCTTTTTTATTTTCTTGCCCGTCCCGACTGCAGCGGATATAATGACGATCATGTCCATCGAAGGGTTCCTGCGCGAGATCGGAGAATTTCTCAGGGAAGACCAGATCGTCACTGACCGGGAGTACCTCTCCCATTTTGCATACGATGCCACGGAAAGACAATACATGCCGCAGACAGCTCTTCTGCCGGAGAACGCTGAAGAGGTATCGCGTATCATGCGCTGTTCCAATGACCATGATGTACCTGTGACCCCCCAGGGCGGCAGGACCGGACTTTCCGGCGGCGCCCTGCCTGTTGAAGGCGGCGCCGTTATGTCATTTACCAGGCTCAACAGGATCATAGAGATCGATGAGGAGAACATGTTCGCTACCGTTGAGCCCGGCGTCATATCCAACGATCTCCAGATCGAGCTTGCCAGGAAGGGCCTCTTCTTCCCGCCTGACCCTTCGAGCACCGTCGACAGCACTCTCGGAGGCAACGTTGCCGAGAACGCCGGCTACACCCGAGCCGTCAAGTACGGAGTCACGCGGGATTATGTAAGGGGTCTCGAAGCGGTCCTCCCGGGAGGAGAAGCGATAACCCTCGGCGGCAAGACGGTCAAGAACGTAGCGGGATATGACCTCATTTCCCTGCTTGTCGGCTCCGAAGGCACCCTTGCCGTTATTACGAAAATGATCTTCAGGCTTTTGCCCCGGCCTCGCGTGCGCCGTACCATCATCGCATATCTTGATGACCTCGTGTCCGCCGCTGACCTTATCGTGGCGGTCTTCAGGTCGGGCATCATCCCGTGCGCGATGGAACTTATGGATAATATTGCCATCAATACCGTGGCGGATCATCTCGGTGCCCCCCTCGCAAGGGATGCCGCCGCGCTGGTGCTCATCGAGATCGACGGCCAAAGCGAGGGGGAGACCCATCGCGAGGCCCTGGAGATAGCCGCTCTGTGCCGGGGATCCGGGGGTGTGACATATACGGCCCTGGCGACCGATGATGCCGAGGCGGAGCGTTTCTGGATGTTCCGCAGGGAAGTGCTCCCGTCGCTGAAGGCGCTGAAAAAAGACCACATCGAGGCGGACGTGGTCGTGCCCCGATACAGCCTCCCTTTTCTCGTCAAGTTCATAAGGGGACTTGAACACAGCGATGCGATAAAGATCGCGACATACGGGCATGCCGGTGACGGCAATCTCCACGTCACCATCCTTCACAGGCGAAGGAACTTTGCCGAGCTTGACGAGGCATACCGTCTTCTGGAGGTGATATACAGGGAAACGGTCAACATGGGAGGGAGCCTGACGGGTGAGCACGGTGTAGGTCTCACCGTTATGGATTATCTGCCTCTGCAAATGCGCGGGGAAACGATACCGCTCATGAAAAGGGTCAAGGCGGCTTTTGACCCGAAAGGGCTTTTAAATCCCGGAAAGATCTTCAGATAACGGATCGAAGGTCAGCCGAAAAAAACAATAAAAAAATAACTTAGCGGATAGTATCATTTCTTTGAATGTGATATAATGACAGGTAATAAAGATAGCATGGTGAAAAAAACAGTGAAGCGCACACCCGTGCGCACGAAACCGCCGGAAAAAGACGACATATATCATTCTCTCTTTAAATCATCGGGGATTGCCACCCTCATTGCCGGAGAAGACGGGACGATATCCAATGCCAACAAGGAATTCGTCAAGCTTTCAGGTTACCAGCTCAGGGAACTGAAGGGAAAAAAGAAGTGGAACGAGTTCATTGTGAACGGCGACCTGATGAAGATGGGAAAATACCAGGAGCTTATAGGGAACAGCCCCGACAGCTTCATCAAGACTTATGAATTCAAGCTTGCAGACAAACAGGGCGCGATCAGGGACGTCTATGTTTCCAAGGGCCCGGTGTCGGGCACAAAAAATGTCACCCTGTCCTTTGTCGACATCACCGATATTATCAGGGCAAAGGAACTGACGAGCGTCAGCGAGGCCAAATACCGCTCTGTAATTGAATCGACGGACGATTTCATATACATGTTCGACCGTGATTGCCGCTATGTCTTCGTCAATGGACGGGTCCTTGCAGGACTTGGCGTGACAGAGGAGAACATTATAGGGAAACGCTATGGTGATTTCCACGACCTTGACGATACCCGTGAGTTCTTGAATTGTGTGGACAAGGTATATGAAACGGCTGCCTCCTGCCGGTATGAGCACAAGAGCAGCAAGGCGGGGCTTTACTTTTTGCGCACCCTTAGCCCCATTTTTGAAGAGGGTACCCGAAAGGTCAAATATGTCGCTGTCATATCGAAAGACATCTCGGACCTGAAGAAGACAGAGGAGAAATTGAAATACCTGAGTCTTCACGATCCTCTGACCAATCTTTATAACAGGGCCTATTTCGAAGAGGAAATGCACCGTCTTGACAATACCCGCTTCGAACTCGCGGGTCTTATCATGTGCGACATAGACGGGCTCAAACTGATCAATGACACCCTCGGTCACGATAAAGGAGACGAACTTCTCATCATCGCATCGCAGATCATCAGGAGGTCTTTCCGTGAAAGCGACGTTGTCGCCCGTGTCGGCGGGGATGAATTTGCCATCCTGCTCCCCAACAGCCCCCGGCCTAAAGTTGAGGAGATCTGCAAGAGGATCAAGGACGGTGTGATCGAGTACAACGCGAAAAACCCGTCCCTCCCCCTTGGTATTTCCATGGGATTCGCGATCCGTACCAGTCCAGGCGAGAGCATGGCGGAGCTTTATCGGGAAGCAGATAATCAGATGTACAAGGAAAAGCTTTACAACAGTCAGCAGGCCCGCAGCGTCATTGTGAAGAACCTTATAAAAACGGTCGAGGAAAAGGACCTTGTCACTCAGCGGTCCGTGGAGCGCCTCCAGCAGCTTGTTGCTGATCTCGGCAGTGCAGTAGGGCTGCCGGAAGAGAAGCTCAAGGACCTTTTTCTCCTTGCCAGATTCCACGACATAGGCAATGTTGGTGTCCATGACAGGATCCTCCACAAGGAGGACGGTCTTACCGACGACGACATAGCCGAGATACTGAAGCACTGCGATGTGGGACACCGCATTGCCCTTTCCGATCCGGACCTTGCCCATATAGCCGACCATATCCTGAAGCATCACGAATGGTGGGACGGCAGCGGCTACCCGCTGGGCCTTTCCGGTGAGGATATCCCTATGGAAAGCAGGATCATGGCCATAGCCGATGCCTACGAATCGATGACTGGTGAGCGGCCGCACCGCAAACCGTTATCGAAGAAAGAGGCCCTTGAAGAATTGAGAAAGAATGCCGGCAGCCAGTTCGATCCAAATCTCGTGGAAAAATTCATTCAGATCATAGCGTAATCATAACCCCTCCTTAGATCACAGATCCTTGTTTTTCTCCGGTTTCTGAATGCAGGCCTTTTTTCGTGCTATTTACCGATACATGACGCGCTCTATACATGAACAGGCGCAGAGGGCAAAGATCGCCCCCGCTTCAAGACTGCGTTCTGAAACGTGGCTCAAGATAAGGTGGATCAATCCATGGGCAGTGACAGTATGTTCGGCTGCTATGGCGGTTTTCAGTCCTCTGGCGGCGTTTTGCCTCTTCGCCGCCGGCATGATGCTCCAGCTGATGGCTTCGGACAATTCACCGGATCCGGTTTTCAAGAGGAAAAAGGACGAAGCGGCCATTTTCCTCGGCAAGGATAACTACGGCATGCCTGTTATGCTCCCCATCGGGGAGATAACGCGGCACGGTATGCTTATAGGTACAACCGGGTCAGGCAAAACAACGGCCATCAGAAGCATCGCAGATTCTATCATGCGGTTGGGCGGGGGGTTCTGTTTTATCGACGGCAAGTCGGACGTCACCGATACTTACGAGGTCCTCTATGAGATCATCGTAAACTGCGACCGTCTGGAAGATCTTCTGGTTCTCAATTTCCTCAATCCGTCTCAGTCGCACACGTTCAATTTCATGACGTACGGCGATGCGGATTTTCTTGCGGAGATCATGGCTGGTTTCCTGAAACAGGCCGAAGGCGACCAGGTTTACTGGCAGGAGCGGGGGAAGATCCTCATGAAGGCCGTTCTTACACAGCTTGTCTACAAGAGGGACCACCCGGATGTGTTCGGGGAATATGTCCTGACGCCGGCAGAGGTGCGCAGGAGCCTTTCATTCGATAAGCTCCTCGACCTCGAAGCAGACGAAAGATATCCCGCGTACGACAATGGACAGCCCGTGAAGGCCCGCCTGAGGGCCTTGCTGGGTGATTTGCCCGGGTGGGAGGAATACCGAAGCAAGGGTCAGGGCAGGCTGTCGCCTGCTGCCGGCGAGGCACTCAGGCAATATGGGTTCTTCGTTCAGCAATGGGGTGCCCCCCTCGACCTTCTTGCGGGCATGTTCAACCGGATCTTCGATACTGATGCTCCGGAGATCGACATGGTGGACGTGGTGTCAAACAGCCGTATCCTGGTCGTGCTTCTTCCGTCATTGTCCTATTCGATATCGACCCTTCAGGCCCTGGGCAGGCTGACGCTCAATGCCTTCAGGATTGCGTTGACCACGGCGCTTGGCACCCGGGTTGAGGGGGACTACGAAGAGATACGGCGTGAAGTGCGCCGCCTGAGGCCGTCGGTCCCGTTCACTCTTATTGCCGACGAATACGGTTCGTATGCCGTGGAAGGCTTCGATACGATCCTTGCGCAGGGGCGCTCACTGGGTTTCGGCGTTATCATATCCGTGCAGGAACTCGCGTCGCTCTTCAAGGCCTCGGAGACGGACGCGAAGCGGCTTATCGGCAATACGAACTACAAGATCGTCATGAAAGTGGAGGATACCGACACGGCCAGATTCCTTGAGGAGCGGGCAGGGGAAACCTTTTTCATGATGCCTGATGTTCGTAATGACGGCAGGATGATGGAGAACCTGGGCAATTGGGAGGGTGCCTATACCTTTCAAAAGGGCAGCAGGCTGGAGATAAGGGACCTGACGGGACTGGAGGTGGGGGAAGGCTACATATTCGCCGGAGACGAGGTGAGACGGTTCAGAACACGTTATATACCGCCGAAAGGCACAGTAAAGGAACTTGTGCTGACCAGATATATAAAAAGGCCGAACCATTGCCGGGAAGGTGAGCGCACCCTGCTATCAAAAGGTATTCAATGGTGACCGGGAGAACAAGCATCCTGCATGTATGGGCATCTACTGCGGCAGCACATTTCCCGGATTGAAGCCGCATCGGACAAGGGTGGAGATCACAATTGACGACATCAGTTTATGGCAAGTCAGGAAGGAACCGGTAATGATCATCCTGCCCCCGCCCGATCCCCCGCCCGCGGTCTCGTTGCCGTTAGCCAGGCGTATGAGCCCCATGACTATGAAATAGACACCGAGTACGCTTATCATGGGTGATAAGGCAACCTGCATGTTTCGGATAAAATTTATTATCATTTCACTCATGGATAAAGGTCCTTTCTTCTTTGCTATTAACTATAAAAAGGAAAACGGCTCACGGAGGCATCCGGGGAAAGGGACAAAAAGGTCTGATGGACAGGAATAAAGAGGCCCTTGCGATAGAAGTAGAAATATTCAAGGGGCTCAGGCTTACCTCCAGAGCGCTCCTGATAATTCCCGCGGCGACTGTTGTTCTCAGCATCATTATTGCAATAGCATCGATTGTTATAGTTGTCGCCGGAAAAGGAAAAGACAAGATCGTCTTCATGGACTCCGCGGGCAGACCGTCCTTGATAGGGATCGATGACCCGGACAGGATACATTGGCCGGAACTGGAGGTTTTCTGTAAGGACGCGGTCAGGGACATTCTCGGCTGGACTTACGTTGAAGTGAAGTCGCAGAGCGATTATGCCGATCACATGGACCGCTTGTCGAAGCGCTTCGATCCGGCATCTTTCAAGGCCTTTTACGAGCCATACAGGGATAATTACCTCAAGTCCCTGTCGGATCAGAAGCTGATCGTCATCGCCGAGTGGAATACGTTGAAGGATTCAAAAGTAAACGGCAGGGAGGCTGTCATCATTGCCTCTGTCAGACTCAACGCCGTGCGTGTTGTCGGCGGGGAGGCAAGCAGCGAAGATCTCAAAATGAAGACATACGAGATCAAACTTTACAAAGGAGCGCGCAGTGTGGAGAATCCTTTTGGTCTGTATATTGTCCGTTTTTCTGAGCCCGTGGGCGGCTGAGGCCGCGCAGGAAAAACCGTCAGGGGCATCCGAAGAACAAAAGCAAAACGTTGAACAGATTATGGTTCCCCCTTTCGACCTTCCCGAGGACGATATCCGTCAGATGAAGGAAAAAATGAAGCGATTGAAACCACTTCTGGAAAAAGACGGAGAGCTTGCTCATATAATGGTGCGCGATGTGGATGAGATACCGGGTGTTGTGCCCAGGATAAATCTGGCGTACGGGTATGGGACCGTTATAAACCTTCCCTACACTTTTAATGCCGAGGGGATAGTTATAGGTGCAAAGGAAAAGTTCGATGTCAGGACAAAAGGCGGTTCGCTGATCATTTTTCCCATTAAAGAATTCAAATCGACAAATGTCGTTGTTTTTGAGGAAAAGGAAGGTGGAGGCGCCGTTATACCCCACCACTACCTCCTCGTTGAAGACAGCGCCTCCGGCGGGGCCGACCTGACCGTGAATATTAGAAAGCCGGGATATGGCGCTGCAACGGACATGGCCGACGCTGTGGTCAGGGCCATTTCCACACGCATCATACCGGGAAAGGGCACTGCTGAAGGCGTTCTTTTGGCTGGGAGATATCCTTCGCTGACAGACCTTGCGCATGAATATCCCTTTGTGCGGATGATGAAACTTTCGCAGCCGGACCTATATGTTTACATGATCGCCCAGAGGGTAGCACCCGCCGGAGAATATGAGTTCTATGTGGAAATAGACGCCCGGAATACCATTATCGCTTCACGGACCCCCGGGATAACCGTAAGGAGGATTACGGATGGCAAGACGTTCACAAAAGCACGTTAGCTTGTGTATCGTTTTATTCATATCCGCGATCAATATGACGCCGACGTGCGCCGGAGCGGACCAGATCCAGGGGGATGCCCCATCGAAGGATGCCGCTTCGATTATTGTCAATGTTCTGGCAAGGGAAATGGCCTTTGTGCGGTCTTTCTCTCCGGACTATCCCGGCCAGTTCGGACAACAGGAAAGTGGTCGGGAAAAATCGAACATCATCGCCGTTGAGGAAATGGGAACGGGAAAAAGATGAATGCCTGAAATGCGGGGACCAAGATGAAGGAAAAGACCTTTTTTCAAAACTGGAGCGTGATGATAATGATTGCAGCCTGTATTGCCGCATCCGGGTGTGCCCCCACCATACGTGCTGTTCCGGAAGAGACTATAGAATCGGAGTCATTGAAAAATGCCAGGGAGCAGGGAAGAGAAGAAGGGAGGAAAGAAGGGATCCGGGTCTGCAGGCAGGAGATGGACCAGAAGCTGCGGGACTTCACCAGCAGGTACCGCGACGAGCTTCTTTATCTCGAGCTGACGAAAGGCGGTGCCATAAGACCTGCACAGGTAAGGCTCATCTACAATGCGGGGAAGATAAGCGCCGACGGCAGCATTTACAGCGCTCCCACGCTTGTCTGGAAGATCGTGTCGCCGCCTCAGTTCATTTCAAATGAATCCGGGGGCGATTGGATGGGCAGAGACCGTGCGAATTTCTGCTATTTTCTTATCGATTCTTTTGCTACTGAGGCGGAAGCATTTTCGTTTACAGGGAGCTCGGAAAAACCAGACGATGTTTTCATGACGAGCGCGCCCCACGAGGACGGGAAAAAATGGGCGGTCATAGGAAAAACCTTTAAGCCGGGATGCGACAGCGCGATGGCGTTCTATAAGAAGCGGGGGCATTCGGTGATCAGAATAGAATAGGAGGAATTATGCTGGTCAGGTACCTGCCGGGCAAATTCGATGAAAAGATCCCATTGCCTGTTCAGAAAAATGTCACTGCTCACGGACGCGAAGGGGAAAGCGAAGAAACACTGGTATTTGAGCTGGATGGCGGCAGAAGGGAACGGGTCAACCTGGCGCTCTGCTTTCCGCTTTTGTCGGGTGAGAAAAAGATCAGAACATGGCTCAAGATGGCCGGGCTTTTCATTCTACTCATAGGTTTTTGTGCCGGTACATACAATATAGCGGTGAAAATATTCTCCGGCGGGTTTTCGGGAATCGATATCCTTGAGGTGATCCAGCTTATTGTTTCCCTTGCACTCGTCGGATATATATCGTGGATTTTCAAAATTACCGTCGAGAGGTATCTTTACGGGGGCATCTCCTTTGACGGGGGGGAGATCTTTTTCCAGTCCGATGCCGAAAAGACCATATTCAACGATATTCTAAAGAACAAAAAAAGGGAGGCAGCATGATATTGGCAGCAATAAAAGAAAATATGAACAGGTGCAAAAAACTGGTTTCGGCGAACACTCTCGCCGCGGCATGTTTATTTTCGATCGCCATGCATGCCGGGGATACTTCGGCGCAGACGTTCAATGAAAGCAGGTGGGCACAGGAAACAACGCACGCCGGGGAGTTTTTGAGCAATCTGGCCAATATCATAATGTACGGATTGCTGGCGATATCCTTTTGTGCGGGGACGGGGCTTATAGTCTGGGGTTTTGTGGTCATGGCCAATAAAGACAACAACCCTCAGGGTGCCCAGGGTGCATGGAAGAAAGTTGCCTTCGGCGGGTGTCTCGTGTCAACCTCGGCGATACTCGGGATCATCAAGGCGACGATGACGGCCAGCGCGGGGTAGGTGGACATGGACCGGCAAGACAACCGCAATTACCAGGTCATCAACGCGGCCGTGATCATCCCGAGGCTGAACATCTCCATTGAAGACCTCATCGTCTGTATCTGCCCGGCCATGCTCGGCAATGGTGTTGCGTCGCTCCTTTCGTATGTGTCGGAGCAGCTTGGTGTTTTTGTCATCACTACTGGTGTGTGCGCTACTGTCGCACTGTATCTCTTCGCGCGGAAAAAAAGAAAGGAGGAGATCAGACAGCGAGGATACAGCAGATCGGGGATATTGAGGAGGTATCTGGCGTATCTGCTCGGTACACCCTGGCTGCGCTGCAGGTAGGTAAATGCCGAACTGAATCAGATGGAAGCGGGGCCGTGATGGACAGCTATCTTGATGAAATGATCGAAAAGGCGATTCTTGAGGATGCATCGGACATCTATATACAGTCGGAAGGCCTTGTTTTTTTCAGGGTTCAAGGCCGCATGAGAGCTGTTTCGGACAGGCCGCCAGAAGGGTACGAGATAGACGATGCCGTTGAGAGGATACTCAAGGTTTCCGGTGCAAGGGCGCAACTCTATGACAGAGAGGAAAAAGATCTTTCATATACCCGGTCCACAGGCAGCGGCAGGGAAAAGCGCAGTTTCCGTTTCCGCGTCAATATCTGTCTGACAAAAAAAGGTGTTTCCATCGTCATGAGACGACTCAAGGCTGTCACCCCAAATCCGCTCGATCTTGGTGTACCCGGGGACCTTCTTCAGCTAATCCTGGAAAGCTTGACAGGCGGCATCATCTTCATTGCAGGCCCTACGGGCAGCGGCAAATCGACGACGCTCGCGTCCATCACGGCCTATCTTGCAAGGTCAAGGTGCCTTAATTGCGTGACCATAGAAGACCCCATCGAGTATGATATCCCCGAAGGGATCAGCAATATCATAGAACGCGAGGTGGGGACCACGACACTGTCCTTCGAGAGGGCCCTCAGGGCAGCCATGCGGCAAAGGCCTGACATTATCCTGGTCGGTGAGGTGCGTGATCCGGAAACAGCGATAGCAGCTGTACAAGCCGCAAAAACAGGCCACCTTGTGTTTACAACGATACACACCCTCATGGCGACACAGGTCCCGGGGAGGATAGCATCCATGTTCCCTGCCGACAAGCAGGAATGGATCGTGCGGGAATTGACGGATGTGCTCATTGCCGCGGCGGTGCAGGTGCTGGTATCAACCGGCGGATCCAATGGAGAAGGGGCAAGAATGGTTCTTGCGACGGAATTTATGGATACGAAAGGCCCCGCTGCCCGGGACCTGATCCAGCGCGGCAGGTATGATCTGCTGCGTGAGCAGCTCAGAGACGGGAAGATAGGATGGACGCTCAATCAGAGCCTGCGGGTGCTCATCGATTCCGGCGAGGTGAGCCAGGATGAGGCACACAGGGCCACGAACGATCTTGCGTTGTTCATGAGAGAATGAGAGGCGTAAAGAAAATTTGAAAGTTTCACAGTTTGATAGTTTGAGGGTCGGGAAGATAATTCCATATTCTTTTGTGTTGGATCACGGAAAAAGCTTTTTTGCGGACGGGAGATGCAATGACTGCAGGTGCATGACTTGACTTAGTCCACTACTTAGTCTATTATGGGTTTATGAAAGTGAATGTGCACGATGCAAAGACCAGGTTGTCAGAACTGCTCAGCCGCGTGGAAAGCGGCGAGGAGATAATCATCGCAAGGGCGGGACGACCAGTTGCCCGCCTTGTTCCTGTCCGGGAAAAGGCCCGTGAAAGGATTGCGGGAACGGCAAAGGGCAAGGTCAAAATAGGAAAAGACTTCGAAAAACCACTTCCCGAATCTATCCTTCGCGAGTATGAGGCATGAAGCTGCTTCTCGACACACATACATTCCTGTGGTGGATAACGGACAGCCCGGAACTGTCCTTGCGTGTGCGTGATGCGATCAGAAACACGGAAAACGAGCTCTTTCTGAGCGTGGCTTCAGCATGGGAGATGGCAATAAAAGTGGACCTGGGAAGGCTCCACCTGCCGGACAGACCTGATCGTTTTATCCCCAATCAGCTGGCAAAGAACGCGATCGAGTCTCTCCCGATACAGATGGGCCACGCGCTTCACGTATCCCGCCTCCCGCTCATCCATCGGGACCCATTTGATCGTATCATTATAAGTCAGGCTATTCTCGAGAAGATGCCCGTTGTCACTCGAGACGCGGATATAGCTAAATATAAAGTAAAGATATTATGGTGAAAAACCATTTTTAGATATTTTAGATATCGGCCGGCTCGATAAGAAATATCAAACTGACTTTTTATTGCGAGCCGGTGTACTTTATTGATGAGATCAGTTTATCGAAGAAATCGAACGTTACGCCCGATGCATAGATCATGATAACGGCGTCAGGGGAACTTCTTTTCAGGTGAACAACAAAGACCTTCTGTTTTTTTCCCATGAACTGATCAGTTTCGGTCACTTTGATCTTTTCCCCGGCCACGATGCGGTCCCACTGCCGGGTCGCTGCCATTGGGCCGCCGGGTTTTGGAGGATATGGTTCCCAAACAAAAACATAGACCTTTTCCCCATTCGGCCCCCCATATGACGCAAACGTTTCTTTGCATGTTAAATTCAAATCCGGGTTCAGCATGTGTGTCTGAACGGAATTATCAACCTGCACAAATGCCGCAGGCAGTAGAAATGTCAAACCGGCAAGTATACAGACTATCTCAGACATTGTTTCCTCCGGCTTATTCTTTCCATAGATATCATGTTTACGGCTCCCCCATATAGACGAACGCCCCCCAGAAGAAGGGGTTGGTGTGGCCGTAGCGTTTCTTTACCTCCGGGAGCTCCGTTAGTATGGCCTGCCTGAGGGCATCGGAGCGTTTCATCTTCTTCACGAGTATGTTCGTGTAGAAGTTCACCATGAGCTCCTTCGTCTCCCTGTCGGGCACGCTCCACATGGACATGACGAGACCCTTCGCCCCCGCCTGGGTGAAGGCCCGTCTCAGGCCGAACACCCCTTCCCCGCTCTTTATGTCGCCAAGGCCCGTCTCGCATGCGGACAGCACCACGAGCTCAGTGCCGCTAAGCCTCAGGGAGAGGACCTTCTCCGCCGTTATGAGCCCTTCGTCTGACCCCGTCTTTATGGACCTGTTGGCCCCGGCGAGGACGATGCCCGACCGCGCCAGCGGGTTCTCGTAGGGGGCCTTCCTCTTCTCGTCGAGGAGGTCCTGGTCAGCGAGGAAGAACCCGTGGGTGGCGAGGTGGAGGACCCTGGGGCTGCCGTGCTTCATCAGGACCTCTTCCAGGGCGTCCTTGCCCGTGTAAAGGAGGGCGTCCTTCCTGCCGAGCAGGGAGGCTATGGCCTCGGCCTCCTCCTTCGTGCCGGGAAGAGGGGGGAACCCCTTCGCCGACATGTCCCCGGACCGCACGGCGAAGGACCTCTTCTGAGGGGCCATCCCCAGCTTCTTGAGGGAGGCCTCCTGCCCCGCCTCGTCCAGGTCGTAGTCCGGGTCGCCGATGACAAGGGGATGAGAGCTCTTCGCCTTCACCATGCCGAAGCCGAGGATGTCCCTGCCGCTCCCCAGGTAGTTGAAGGTGTGGTCCTCGATGAGGTATCTGCCGTCGGGCCCCTTGAGTATCTCGAAGGGGATGAGGTTGAGGCTGCCGTCGGGAGATATGTAGATCTCCTTCACGTCCTTGAGCCCCTTTTTGACAGGGGCGAAGACAAGGTTGTAGAGCTTCCTGGAGATGCGGGAAGAATCTTTTCCTTCCGGGTCTCCCTGATGATTGCCGATATTACGCTTGAGCTCCCCGATGAGTCTGTCTATCTCCCCTGCGTCGCCGAGGTCTATGAGCGAGACCCCGTCCGGCCTGCCCGCGGGGAGGACGAAGGCGAAGTAGCGGGGAGGGCCCCATCTCTTCTGTTCCTTCCTCGCGGTGAAGTTATAGATGGGGAGCCTCACGAAGTCTATGAGGGCGCTGCCCTTCGGAAGCGAGGAAGCCACCTGCCTCGTGTCCGCCCTTGCCACCTTCTTCGTCTTCGCGAAGGCATCGCTCATCTTGCTGAGTTCCGCCTCAAGCCTTTCCTTCTGCGCCTCAAGCTCAACGAGCTTCTTCCTGTACGCGTCCGGCCCCTCCTTTCCCGGGCCCGAGAAGATGAGCCTGGAGAGCTGTGCCCGCATCCGTGCCAGCTCCTGGAACCTCTCCGCCACCTTCGGGTCGTCTGACAGGGCGAGGGCGTCCTGGAAGCGCTTCTGTGCCTCCAGCACCACGCCCTTGCGCTGGAGCCAGACGGTGAGGGCCCTCTCGAGGGCGTCCCTGTCATCCTTCTTGTGGAGACCGGCGAGGGTGAGGAAGCCGTAGAGGGTGTGTTCCTTCGTCGCGAGGAACTTCATCTTCTGGCCCTCCGAGGTGAACCCCATCACCTGGTCGATGAGGTTCGAGTCGATGCGCTGAGCACGGAGCCGCAGATCGAAAGCCTCCCCGTATCTGCCTGTGGCTGCATAGAGGACGCAAAGGTTGTTGAGGGCGTTGGCGGTGTTGGGATGGTTTGACCCGAGTACCTTTTCGTGTATCGTAAGGGAGCGCTTGTAGAGGGGCTCAGCCTTCCCGTAATCGCCGGTCGTGTTGTAGAGCACCGCAAGGTTGTTGAGGGCGTTGGCGGTGTCGGGATGGTCCGGGCCGAGGGTTTTCTCTCTGATCGCGAGGGAGCGTTTATATAAGGATTCGGCTGTCGCGTAATCGCCTATTGATTCATACATATTTGCAAGATTGTTAATGGCTATTGCGGTGGATGGATGGTCGGGGCCAAGGACCTTTTCCGTGATCGTGACAGACCGAATATAGAGAGGCACCGCTTTTGAAGGGTCCCCCATGAGAACATAGAGCAGAGCCAGGTTATTGAGGGAAGCAGAAGTGCTGCGATGCATCGGCCCGAGGGATCTCTCATGGATAGCCAGGACCTTTTTAAACAGGGATTCAGATGTTGCGTAATCACCCATTTCCTGAAAGAACTTTGCCAGACCGCTAAGGGACGATGTGGTGGCAAGGTGGTCGGGGCCAAACACTTTTTTATGAATTGAGAGGGCGCGCTCATAAAGGGTACGTGATCTCTGGTATTCACCAGAAAGAAGAAAGAGCCCTGCCAGATCATCAAGTATGGATGCAACTTCGTAATTATCCGGTCCGAGCGCGTTTTCATATATCGCAAGGGAGCGTTTATAAAGGGGTTCGGCCTTCGCATAGTCACCAATGGTTTTGTAGAACGATGCCAGGTTGGCCGCGATGGTGGCCGTCTCGGGGTGATCGGGCCCGAGTGTTTTTTCATATATTGCCAGAGACCGTTTGTAGAGGGGCTCGGCCTTCGCATATTCACCGATGGACATATAAAGCCCTGCAAGATTGTTAAGAGATTGGGCAGTAAGAGCATGATCAGGGCCGAGAGATCTTTCACGAATGGAAAGGGACCGCTTGAAGAAGGCTTCAGCCTTCGTATATTCGTCAACGGCATCGTAGAGCAGGGCCAGGTTGTTGAGAGCGGTCGCGGTCTCGGGGTGGTCAGGCCCCAGGGTCTTTTCCTTGATCTCAAGCGAACGCTTGTAGAGAGGTTCTGCTTTCACGTAATCACGCACGGATCTGTACAGCTCGGCCAGATTGTTGAGGGCGGCCGCGGTCTCGGGGTGGTCAGGCCCCAAAGTCTTTTCCTTGATCGCGAGCACACGTTTGTAGAGAAGCTCTGCCTTTGCGTATTCTCCGGTGAAGCGACAGGTTTCTGCCAGGGCGCGCATGGTGTTTACAGTGTCAGGATGATCGGTGCCTAAAACCTTTTCCTTGATCTCAAGAGAGCGTTGATAAAGAGGCTGTGCTTTCCGGTAGTCTCCAAGATCGTAATGGAGCCCCGCAAGATTGCTCAGTGCGGTTGCAACATCACGATGTTCGGGGCCATTGATCCTTTCATAGATCGCCAGTATTTTTTCAGCGACAGGAATGGCCTCCCGATACTTTCCCTCCCGGGAAAGCTGCATGAATTGCTCGATGATCTTATTGATCTCTTCCGTTGTTTGCGGTGAGGATATTGAAGGAAGGAAGAGGGCAATGACACAAAAGATAACCACTGCCCGGCATATAAATTCCCGTATGGATCGCTTTTTCATCGGCATCCCATGCATATCAGACAGCGTTGCCTGATAAAATGTTCCCGAACCTGTTCGTTTATACCATTCTCTCCCAATGTCACTGATGTTGCAAGCGAAATAGTGGCCGTCTGCACCGGGTGGGCCCAGATCACGACTGCCTGAAAGGCATTTTATGTGCGGGCAAACACAGACTTCATATCTTCCCGAAAGAAACAAGATCAATGATCATCAAAACATCGGCTTAATATCAAAAAACATGACTTTATTGTCCCCATAGAATGTCTTCAATGATCTTGTTTTTAAGATTTCTTTTAGATCCCCGGTGAACCCCCACCAGTTCTTTGAGATAGGCAAAACATCCATTAAGGGAGTTCCTTGTATTCGGTATGTTAAACCCAGTTTTATATTTGAAGAATAATCACAGACGCACGTCGATTGCCGATGAAAACGTGGGAACCGAGATTGACGGTCTTTTATCTGTCTGTCCGGACACCTGTCTATGGATTTCATTGACTTATCCTGGACATCTTCCCCATCTTTAATAACGGCAATATTAAATTATGAGAACTATTATCTGCAATCTGTAAGTAATCTGTGGGTGCACGTCTGTTATAATCCGTAATCATGGCAAAGCTATCTGTTTAAGAAAGTTCCATGGTCCCTGTCCAGCGGTGTTTTTTATTTCCAGAGTTGGAGGAGAATAAGAAATCATTCCATGAAATCGGCAAGACCGTCATTTAAGGTGCTCATTCCCGCCGCTCTTATCATACTGATCGGCGCTCTCATGTCGGTCCATGCCGACCAGATCGAGCCTGACCCGAATACGGGTACGATTACCATCACGGGCAACAGCGAGAATTATCATACCCCTTTCACGAACAATGGCGCCGTGCAGATAAATTCCGGCGGCACGCTGACCAACGACTTCAGCCTGCATAACTTCGGAACACTGACCAATTCAGGAACGCTCAACAACTCCGGTGCAATGACCAATGACTCAGGCGGCACGCTGACCAATGACTCAGGCGGCACGCTCAACAACTCCGGTGTGCTCAACAACGAATCGGGTGCCGCGCTGAACAACTTGTCGGGAGGAACGCTCAACAACTCCAGCACGCTCAACAACTCCGGTGTGCTCAACAACGAATCGGGTGCCGCGCTGAACATCTTATCGGGAGGGACGTTGAACACCGCTGGTACGCTGACCAACAACGGTACGCTGACCAACTACTCGGGAGGAACATTGTTCAACGAAATAACCGGTACTTTGAACAATTCCCGCACGCTGACCAACAACGGCACGCTGACCAACAACGGCACGCTGACCAACAACGGCACGCTGACCAACTCAGGCTGGTTGTTCAACTGGAACACGCTGACCAACAACGGCACGCTGACCAACTCAGGCACGCTGCACAACTACATCACGCTGATTAATAATGGTACGTTGATAAACAACGGAACGCTGGTCAATTTTTCCGGCGTTATGTTCAGCAACTTTGGCACATTCATCAATAACGGGGCGTTCACCACAAGCAGTATCTTCGGCACCTTCGTCAATACCGGCGTCCTCAAAGGTAGCGGCACCACAACAGGCGATGTGATCAACAACGGCACCATCGCCCCGGGCAATTCCATAGGGACGATGACGATCATAGGCAACTACACGCATAGTGCCGGTGCGGTCTACGCATTGGAGATAAAGCCGACAGGCGAGTACGACAATCTCACTGTCACTGGTACCGCTTCTCTCAACGGCGGCACCGTTGCCGTATCGGTCCTTGCCGGTCCCGGAACATTTAACGCGGCCACGCGTTACACGCTCCTCACTGCCGGTAGTGTAACAGGTGCCTTTGCAGCAGTCACGAGCACCCTCGCCTTCCTGACCCCGTCCCTGAGCTATGACCCCACCCATGTCTATCTTTTCTTTGCCCGCAACGCCGCAGACTTTGCCGACGCTGCGCTGACCCCCAACCAGTACGCGGTGGCATCCGCCCTCGACAGGGTATCCTCTTTCGCAACCGGCGACATGAAGACCGTCATAGACAATATTCTTTGGTTTACGCCTTCCGAGGCCAGAAGCGCCTACGACCGGATGGGCGGTCTCATCCACACCTCCCTTGCCGGGGTCACCCTCTCCTCCTTCGGCCGGTACATGGGTGTCCTGTCGGAGAGGATGGGAGGGTTCATCTCGGGAGGGCCCCGGTCATCGTTCGCAAACCTCCCTGCCATGCTTGCCTCCCGCACGGATGCGGGCTCCGATGCGAGCAACACCCTCATGGCGGCCCTGGGCAATGCCGCGAGGGGCAAAGAGGCCCCATCCTGGGGCCTGTGGGCGCAAGGGTACGGGAGCCTGGGCGAGAGGAGGGGGAGCGACATACCCTCACGATACGATTACGACACGGCGGGGTTCGCCGCGGGCTTCGACAAGGCGGTAGCCCCCTCTCTCCTTGTCGGCGTGTCCCTGGGGTACTCATACACGAGGGCCGAATTGAAGGACCTCCCCGAAGACGCCGCCGTACAGGGCTGCCAGGGCTCCCTCTACGGCATCTACAAGAAAATTCCCTTCTACCTGAGCGGGGTCGCCGCATACGGGTACAACCGCTACGACACGAGAAGGGACATCGCTTTCGGGACCATTGCAAGGAAGGCCACCGCCCTCTACAGCGGGCACACCATAGGCGGATACATCGAGGGGGGATACCGCATAGCCACCCCGCCCGTTGACATCATACCCCTTGTTTCCCTGACGGGCATGTACCTCATGCGGGATTCCTTCCGGGAGAGGGGCGCCGGGGCGCTGGACCTCGATGCCGACCCCGAGCGCACCTCCTCCATCATCAGTTCCCTCGGCGTGAGGCTCACGAAGGACTACGCCATACCATCCGGCACCCTGACCCCCGAGCTCAAGCTCGCCTGGGACCATGAGTTCATGGACGACGACTATGCCCTCAGCGCCTCCTTCGCGGGCTATCCCCTTTCCTCCTTCACGGTGCGTGGTGACAGGCCGGACAGGGACTCCCTCGGTGCGGGACTGTCCCTCACCTGGCAGACCAGGGGGAACCTCTACCTCCATATCAGCTACGACGGGAACTTCTCCTCCGACAACACCCGGCACGCGGGGATAGCGGGGATCAGGTACAGGTGGTGAGGAAAGGCAGTTTGAAACCATCTTTTCCGGCCCTGTAGCCGGGACCACGGGACCATACAAACGTGTGCGCCCATTGAGGAGCAGGGCCTCGGCTGGAAGAGTAGCTTTGGCCTGGGCACTGGCGGGGGTCTACGGATGCGGGGATTCACAGGAGAAGTTCCTGCATGATTTTATCGCGGCGTGGAACAAGGTCATGAACCTTGACCGTTTCAAACTCGCCTGAGCTGGACTGCCGTAAGCGGGCCTTTTTCGGAACAATCCCTGTCGTATCGTCAACGTTGTGAAAAGTTCTTTCAAGACAGTCCGGGAACCGCCCAGGCTGTGCGGTAATGTCCAACGTACCTTTCTGCGCTTTTCCAGTTTCTCGTAATATAGATCGCGTTCGTTTCGTATCTGTGCCGACATACTGCAGTAACGCTGCCGCCTTTCTCTGAACGGGCCAGGACCATATCTGCGATTGTCCTCCAATCTTTATTGGTTCCAGCTTTTTTTGCGGAAAAAATATCCGTTTTGGAGGCTATTACATATCCTGGAGGGCAAACCATGAAAGACAGAGTACGAATGTTTTTTGGAACGAGGACAGGGAAAGTGATCTGCGGGATTCTCATCCTCTTTTTGATTGCGACGAGCGCCTACGGCACAGCCGTTCAGGTCATCAATTTCCCCGTCCTCATGACCATGATACAGAAGATGGTCACCCAGGCGATTATGGACAAGATCAAGTCTGTATGGAACGAATCTAATTCCTGTTCTAAATCGGAGCGCTCTCTTCGTTATCTTCGTCGTCGCACTTCTCGATGTACTTCAGTACACCTGCGTCGGTTCCTCCTCGCTGTCTTGATATCATCTTCGATCTAGAACAGGAATAGACTAGATCAACTTAACCGAGAGACAGATAAATATTTACCGTTCAACGTCTACATTCTAATGTGCGCTTTTGAAAAATTAAATATATAGTGTGAAAATTAAAAAAAATATGACAAATGCCAGAAAGGCACAGTTACTTCCTGAAATCTACAAATTCTGGTAGAGTATTTCAATTGGACAGTACAAATGGTTTTCAATAGTTCCGTATAAAATCGGTGAGGAAGGTGCCGCTGTAATGGCCGCCGAATTAACCTCTTGCATTGTTCTAATAATCTGTTACAATTAAACTAATTAGTAGCTCTTTGACCATCATCATGCCCAGAAAGTGTGCAGGTCGAACTTAGGGGGAGATAATATGCAGAATCTTGAAGAGTTTTTCTCTAACCTTCGCCCTTTCGGCGAGCAAAAGTTTATCGATGACGCGCAACTTCGTGCCGACACGGTGTCCTATGTTGGAATTCCCTATTCAGACCAAGATAGGAGAAGACTGATACTTGACCGGATTCCATTTGTGGACCGCCACGAGCGTCTCGAGTTTTCGCAATCTGACGTTCTTGCAATACTTAGATTGCCTGAGCGGCAAATCGGGAGCGAGGTTGTGCCCGTCGTGCGTGTGTTTGTTCGCAAGGGTACGGTTGGTCTCCTGGTGCGCACATTTGTCGTCTCGGCTGAGTCCCCACCCGCGGGAAAGGATTTTCGTAAGCGCCTCGAGGAGCCGCTCAAGGTCTTGGATGAGCCTGCAAGGGCCCGGGTATTCGAAGAGTTTGAGGCGGTTTTGGCCGGAGTTTCCGTTTCGGCACCTCCGGAAGTTGGGGCGATTGAGATGCACGTTACATGTGACGCCGGCCACACAGACGACGACTTGATTATGTAACATTGGATCCTTGTCTGCAACTGGCAAGCCGAGGCGGATAAGACTACGTGCTGAAGAATGCATTGTGGTTTCAAGACGGAGAGAGAAAGGTTCTGTTCTGTGGCCGTACCTTTTCGTTTTTCGAGCTCAAACCAGGCCAGAGTACGAGCGCAGTGGAGACCCTCGTCCAGCAGGTTCGGACTTGGCGCTCACTTGATATCATCCGTCCAACAGTTCCAAACAGGGGATTCAAACACAGTCTCGGCAATGCCGTATTTGAGGTTACCCAGCAATGTACTGGTGTGTGTGCCTATTGCTACATACATCGGAACCACAGGCAAAGAAGCGGTCCGATGATGTCTCAAGAGATTGCAGACCGTGCGGTAGACCTGCTTTCTAGACGCTGTGCCGAACTGGTTAGTCTATCCTTTATCGGTGGCGAACCCCTGCTCAATCTTCCCATTGTTGGTCACATTTTATCTCGCTTGGAGCGAGCGGGTATACGGGTTCTGCGAAAATCGTTATTTACAAGCGCAATCGCCCCGGCCAGTGTACTCATCGACGCAACGGCGATGTCGCTTCAGTTTGGGATTCGCTGGGTTGTGAGTTGCGATGGTCCAGCGGAAATCCATGACCTCAATCGAGGCCATGGCAGCTATGAGCATACTTCGTCGGCTATAAGAATGCTTCAAGCCTCGGGTGTTGAATTCGACTTGGCGGCAACCTACACCCCAGCTCACAAATCGGCCGGTTTCTTGCCTACCGATGTGGAATGCCACCTCCGCCGCCAGTTCCCTTTTGTTCAAAAGGTTTCAATAGCTTTGGTGTGGCCAACTACACCGGAATTTGCATTCCCTTTCGAGACCATTCGCGAGATAAATCTCAATCGGTTGCAGAAAGTCGAGAACGCCCTTTTCATTTTTGCGCATGCTACAAGGGTGGACGATGTGCAACTCCCGCGCGAGACGATACGGCCAATAAGCGCATACATGTACCGTGTGCGTGACGACCGCGTGTGCCCAGTTTCACCTGCCTCCAAGTTGGCGTTCGGAGCCTTGGGGGGTGTGTACCCTTGTTTTCACTTTGCCGACAGGGATGATGCACGCTATCTCGGTGCAGCTAACGGTCTTCACGAACCGGAATGGTTTATGGAGATTAATCGCAAGGGGAATAGGATGCCATGCGCTGAATGCTTCGCGCGTTATCTCTGCTTTGGCTGTCCCGCAAGGGTTGTCCGTACAGGCGCATTGCCTCCAGAACAATACCACGAGAAACGGCGCCTTTCAGGCCAATGCGCACGGCTACCATTCTTCGAGACTATAATGCGTTTCCTGCACCGTATTGAAAACAATCCTTACCTGGCCTGCCGAATACGGCAGGCAATCGAAAAGGAGATATGATGATAGTAAGGCATTTAGTATTGCCGCAGTTCCATAACCGTGGTGCCAACCTGCCGCTATTGAACGTTGCCATCCTAGAGACTGCTTGTCGCAGGGCCGGCCGAAACCTAATCCCAATTGACTACCGGTTCCGCCAAAACACTCAGAACCTTACGCGATGCGTTAGAATGGATTTTTCAGAGTTTGTGGGCGAGCTAATGGACCTCATATTCATCTGCGCTTTTGTGGAAGCTTTCCGTGCGAATGAGGATCTTTCATTTTGGCGCCCATCAAACGAGGTCTATCGCGAATATGTGTTGGAAACTGGCGTGGAATACCGCGGTCTACGTATGGAGATAGATAGTTTATGCAATTGCGGCGTGATGGCCGCCCATGAGAATCGGGACGCCGATGTTGTGACAATGACGGCCTACGTTACTAACCTGCTCACGATAGCTGTGTGCGCGCTACGCTTAAGGCAAGTTAGCAAGGCACGCGTGGTAATTGGAGGACCTTCAGTAACTCAGAGTAGCCATACGCGTCGACTCCTACTCGCTTCGGGAATAGCCGATGTCCTCATTGCAGGCGATGGCGAAGACCGACTGCCTCAAATCTTGAACGAGATGGAACAGGGAGTTGGTCCTGTGCATCCCGGTGTTTACACAGCGTTGACGGATTTACCAGCGGGCGATCCGGAGTTGCCTAGCTTCGCCACATTGAGGACGTCCGGCTTGCCCGAATATAGCGACCTTGACTGGATTCGCTACCAACCCTTCGCGTTGACCTACGAGGTCAGCCGAGGCTGCCCGGCAAGGTGTGCCTTTTGCTCCGAACACAGTCTCCATGGAATCCACCAAAACCGTGAGCCCAAGGAGATTATCCAACACCTAGAAGAACTTCGACGACTTTACTCAATTTCTCGGGTGTATTTCGTGGACAGCACCTTCAACTTCTCCGACCGTTGGCTTGATGAATTCTGCGCTGGTATGAGTTTTTTGCGTAAGTCACAGAGAGTGCCGGTCTGGGCTTGCCAACTACGGGCGGACATGGCCCCTTTAAAGGTTGAATCGCTTAGAGAAGCGGGCCTACGAGCTTGCAACGTCGGCGCTGAGTCGTTTGACGACGGCGTTCTCGTTGCTATGCGCAAAGCCATAGACGTAAACTCGACAGTACAATTGGTTCAAACTCTGCTTGCTAACCGAATCGAAGTTAACGTAAACCAGGTGGTTGGCTTCCCCGGAGAAACGGAAGCGGCGTTTCTCCGATCCCTTGACCGTGTTATGGACCTAATCCGATGGGCTTATGAGCACGGATGCGTGTCGTATCTGAACGTAAACGTTTCTGCCTTCCACACTCGACCTTGGTCGCAAGTCTATATCAATCCAGAGTTATTCGGGATTGAGTTTTCGCCACATGATCCACGGCGCTGGCCGTTCATGATTTCCAAAGATTTACGAGAAGTGGCTATCAAAACCCCCTTTTTCTTTAAAACATTCGCACCCACCAAGGATGAAAGAAAGCGGAGAAAAACGCTGATGATGCACGAGATTTCCGAAGCCCTTAAGTCGAAGCAAAACCCGGTACGATTCGATTGGCGGGGTGAGGCAATCTTAGAGGTTCTGCAAGCTGAGCAGCATCTTACTCTGAACCCCAGTATGAGGTTTTGGACGACGTCTGACGACGGCTCTGGGGGACAAGTTCACTACTGCAAAACTTGGTTTGGAGTGCATCCGTTTTGTATGGAACATATGAAGATACTGTGGTTGTTAGCGGATCGAGAGTTATCAGTTGGTGAGGCGGTGCAGACCGTTCGAAGAAGCTATCCAGCAAACTCACCTGAAGGAGTCTGGCGCTTTCTTGCCCACTTGGTATCTCGGGGCGTTTTGGTGCTTCGGGTCAAGGGCAAAACATCTAATACTGCATGTTCGGATATTGCTAAGCAAACGTGGACAACGGGACATGCATTGACATTGCATAAATAGAAGTAATCTATCTGAATTGCTGGTAATATAATGTTGAACCCCATCCTTATCAGTATTTCTTTCCGCAATCTGCAATCTGACAAGAAAACTTTATGATCAGCTTGTAAGTAAAGTATATAACATCATAGCTCCCCGTAAGTTATCACAACCGACAATGGTGAAAGAGCTGTCAATGTATTCGTTCCTTGGGTGAAAAAACCGTAGAAAGAAGTAATATAGGATTGAAGCGGGGCAACTTCACCCATTCATTTTGCTGATAGACAGGTAAGGAGAGACGTTATTTTATGGATAGGAAGGTTACAAAATTCAATGCGGTATATCTATTGACGGATGGTCAGGGGGTTGACATTGATGGATGGCAATGGCAGGGGGATACGGTCAGTAACAATGCTTGCGCAGGGTCGTTGTATGTGCATCCTGCGATTGCTGTTCTTCTCAATCCCCTTTATGAGAAATTCGAAACCGAAGACCTTACGATCTGGAGGGGGATTGCGAAGGACACCGCGCCCGATGGGATAGGACGGTTCAAGGCAAACGGACTTGCCCTTGTCGACAGGGTCCCTGCGCCCCTGATACCCGATGCTAGGCGGCTTGCGTTCGCGCTCCTGTGTGTGCGCAGGGTTTACCCGGAAAAATGGTTCCTGGACATGACCGATGAGTGGCTTTTCGGTGCGGAATTGCCTCTGGACAAGTTTGAACGGAACTTCTCCCTCGCGAAAGAGATCCTGAATGAACATCCCCATGCGCCCGGTCTCGCGCAGATGATACGTTCCGCTGTTGAGATGTCAAAATGGCTTTGCCTGGGAATATGCACGGATGAAGACGGGATCGATTTCGCCGAGCAGGCCGCCGGGTGCATCGAGCTTGCAGCCTATGCGGGCATTGAATCGGGGCGGCATTTGGATCTTGTTGAGATCTGGGGAGAACTGGAGAGGTATACTGGCGTGGTTGTCCCTGTTTAGACCGGTGCTCATTCAACCAAAAACAAGTTGCAGCAGTAACACTATAATTATTGCTCCAATCACGAGAAAATAATATCAGGATCCGCAAGAAGTCATCATGTCAGACAATGAAGATGCAAATACGGCGATCAGGCCGAGCTTGACGGCTTTGAGCCAGATGGGGGGATGGGTATGGGGAGAGGAAGAGAATATGAATGATGAATGCCGGTGACGTGGCCATGTCTTGATAATTCCTTATAATCAGTAATTTATTTTAGTGCTCTTAAGTTGAATAGTATCGACGGTAATAAAGGGAATTTCACAGATTTCCATATTGCTTTTTCATTTTTTCGAGGAATATGCTATTGAAAATTCGAAAACAATATGAGTATCGGTAGAACATAAAAACCAACAAAACCAACGGTATAACCGATAATGCTCAATGCGGGTTGAATTGTACTGATGCACCGAAGACAAAGTTAGGAGAATCCATAAATACGTCACAAACAAACTACCTGGAGAATAGTATGAATCGTGAGGATGATTTTTTAATTAAAGAGTATTTTCAGTCCATTCAGACTGGCCAGTGGTTTGAACAGTCTATAGAAAGGCACTTCAAAAATCTTGCTATTATTTTTATATGGGTCATAACTCTTTTTGGTTTCCTTCTGAAAAAAAACCTTGATAGTTGCGGTTTTTGGAATGCTATAAAAAATTATGAATCGAAGGAATTAATAATCATCCCTGGCATCTTTTTTCTACTTTGTTCATATGCCACGATATACAATATGCTCAACACTCGCCGCGAGGATGTCCTAGCAATCTCTCGTGCGAATTTCATTAGGATGTACCTCCTAAGTAAGATGCCTGAAGATTTTCTAAAAAAATACACATGTGACTCCCGCCTGCAACATATAAACAAATTTGACATATACGCCCGCAATGGGTGGTCTTTAAAAAGCGATTTAGCTTTATATGTGATTCTCTCTGGTTTTATGGGCGGTATTTTGCTTGGTGTTGCCTTTGGGAGTTTTCTAGGCAAATATGAAAATCTGCATCTCATTTTTGTAATTCTTGTCCCGCTTATTCATATATTTATGGTCACTGCATTTTCTCGGCATTGGTTAAATAATGAGGTTCCGTCAAGAAATCAAAATAATAAAAATAAAAATCAACCTGTTCATAACCAGTTTTTGAAAAGAATCTCCAATATATATACTTCTCCTGTCCACCTTTTCCTCATACTACACTTATCTCGGTGATCTACAACCTGAACAAAATGCTGTACGCTTGACTTGTATGTTTGCAAGCTAACTGCACGAGCTAACTTTCCCCTTGCAAACCTCCACTATTTTCCAGACAATATAGCCATACAGGGGCGAGTGAATTCATAATGCAATAACGACGCATCGGGGCCCCTGAATCCCCGGAGGTTTTTATGCGTTCCAGGCTGAGCCCTGCCCTTCTTGCCCTTTTCAGCTTCTTTCTGTTTTCAACCCTGACTTTTTCCGGTCCCATAGAAGATTGTGCGGAATACACAAAACTCGGCGTTCCCGGGACCAAAAATATCATACTTCCTCAAGAGATATGGGACGGTTGCATAAACAAGAAGGTGCAAGAGACATGAACAGGAGAGATGTTGGGAGAGCTGTTGGGTGTGGAAAGACAATTACAGGGAAAGCCACTGGTTCAAGTTCCAGGAGGCTGTCAAGGCCCACCAGGAATATGTTCTGACGAACATTGTGCGCCCGATATACGCGACGATGGAACAGACGACGTGGTAGAGAAACCGATATGAGTGGTAAAACCCCGTGTGTCAGGAGACGCACTATACAAAGGCAACCAGCCGCAATGGTAAAATTTGTAAAAAATGAAATGGAAGATCATTAAGTGTCCAATTCTAACAAATGTCCAGTGTGGCCTAAGAAATCTTCAATGATAGAGGGGAAAGCATGATTGACGATGAATCCTACACAATCGAACCAAACACCTTGAAAGCTTCCAAGCCCGTTTCCGTATGGAACAGAAATGTCCAGATTACATCCAAAGATCTCTTTCGAGCGATCGGAAAAGTTACGATTAAGGGGATATCCCTTAACTTCGAAGGTATCGCGGAAACTGCTTTGGATACCTTAAAAGAAGCTGGCCTTCAAAGCACTGCGAAGGAAATTGTCTGGTTATTAATTTCCCGTTCACTAAACTCCGCTATCTCAAAACTGAGGCACGATTATGGCGATTTATTCGAAAACCCGCCAGACAAAAAGGGACAAGAAATAATCTTCAGCTCCTTTGAAAATGAGATGGAACAAATAGAAGTTACCATTGACTTGGTCTTTTTTCAAAAACCCGCTGAACTAAAGCTATTGAAAGACCTAATGGCTCCACTGGCACGTTTGATGGAAGGGCTAGGAGCCTCTGAATATAATGCAATAAAAGTTTCCAGCCATCTACCTGATTATTTTGAGACTGCTTTAAACGAAACATGGCGCGCCTCACCGCAAGACTACGTAAAACTAAAAGATTTTTTTGACACCCCTTTCACCAATGCCACAGAAGAAACCCGCGGTTGGCAACTTTACGTTCAATGGCTAAAAAAACAAGTGAATGACCGGATGTTTGCTGAAGCTTTTGGAGTTGAAGAAGTATACATACCATTGCGGGCATATTACGAAGAAAGAAGAGACAATGATGATAAGAACCTGGATCCATTTGGACGCGAGAACAGGGTAAGGAAAGTCGTGTTTGACCTTGAAACAGACATCATGGACTGGCTGAAGAACTTCTCAACAAACACGGCTGTCCGCTTCATCAGTGGTGGCCCTGGTTCTGGGAAATCTACCTTCGCCAAGGTCTTGGCCAAGCATGTTACCGATGAAATGAACATTCCCACCCTTTATATTCCGCTTCACCTGTTTAACCTTACTGACAGTCTCATATCCGCGATGAAAGATTACATCAAAGGGAACCGATTTCTTTCGGGCAATCCCCTAGAAGGAAAACATGGCAAACAGCGTCTGTTCATCATTTTTGACGGATTGGATGAACTGGCCTTGCAGGGAAAAGTTGCGTCGGAAGCGGCGAACGCGTTTGTGGATGAAGTGCTACGGCGAATTCATTATGGGAATGTTCAAGGATTCCAACGCCAAGCGTTGATTACCGGACGGACGATTGCGATCCAATCTGTGGCAAACAAACTACGGGAACCAAAGCAAATTAGCTATGTGCTACCATATCTTGTAAATTATAGAAATGAATACGATGATCCAAAAGGGCTACTTTTGGAGGATCAGCGAAACCCATGGTGGGTGCTTTATGGTAAGGCCACTGACAAAGCCTATTCGTCAATGCCGGACGATCTGAAGCGAGAAAGCCTTGAAGAAATTACGGCCCAACCCTTGCTAAACTATTTAGTCGCGCTCAGTTATAACCAGAAACGAATAGAATTCACGGACGACACCACACTGAATCAGATATATGCGGATTTAATCGGGGAGGTCTATCGCCGTCACTACGAAAGATCACGGACAAACGTTCATGTTGGTTTGCTCACAGAGACTGAATTCCTAAGAGTATTGGAGGAAATAGCCATCGCGATATGGCATGGAGAGGGATTGACCGCGCCGATTTCTAGAATCAGGGAGAAATGCAAGTCTGCGGGCATTCAAATTTACCTTGATAGTATGGAAGAGGGAGAGGAAGCCGGTGTTACACGTCTATTAACGGCGTTTTATTTCCGCCGAAGTGAAAGCCGAATAGATGGCGACCCGACTTTTGAATTCACGCATAAGAGTTTCGGTGAATATTTGGCTGCGCGAAGAATCTTGAGGCTTTTACTTCAAATCCTAAAAGAAACAAAAAGACGGAAGGTTGACAGTGACGAAGGTTGGTCTACAGAAGAAGCGTTGGAGCGGTGGACGGAACTTTGTTCTCCTAAGGGGTTGGACTTCGACTTGCTTCGGTTCATTGATAACGGGCTTAGAGAAGTAAAACACGAGGACCTACTGCAATTGCAGAACATTGTTCGTGACTTGTTATATTATGCCATTAGCAAGGGGCTGCCATTTCCTAAAACCTATGCCAATAAGGATTTTAAACTGCAGTTAAGGCTAGCCAGAAACGCTGAAGAAGCTCTTCTAGGTGTTCATTTTTCCATCGCTAGGAGCACAAAACAGATTTCTGAGCTCAAATTTGAGTCTCCCACAGACTTTGGGGAATGGATTGCAAGGTTAAGAGGTCAAAGACAAGGCCCGCAAAACAAGCTTGCCTTGAGCTCATTGGGTTTTTTAGATTTATCTAAATCTTTCCTTGAGATGCAGGACTTCTTTAATACAAACTTCAAACGAACAAATTTTAGAGAGGCAAACCTTGAAGAGGCAAATCTTGGAAGGGCAGACCTTGAAGGGGCAGACCTTGCGTGGGCAAAACTATCGAGAGCAATTCTCAGGAGATCAAACCTTGAAGAGGCAAACCTTGAAGAGGCAAACCTGAGAGAGGTTGACCTGAGAGGGGCTGACCTGAGAGGAGCAAATTTGAGAAGGGCAAACCTTGAAGAGGCAAACATTAAGGAAGCAAACCTTGGAAGGGCAGACCTGAGAGAGGCAGACCTTAGAGGGGCCGACCTTAGAGGGGCAAACCTTGAAGAGGCAAACATTAAGGAAGCAAACCTTGGAAGGGCAGACCTGAGAGAGGCAAACCTGAGAGGGGCCGACCTGAGAGGGGCAAATTTGAGAGGAGCAGACCTGAGCGGGGCAACAAACCTAAAGAAGGCACATTTCAAAGAGGCACACTTCGAAGGAGCAATCATTGAAGAGACAGACCTTAAATACGCACTCTCACAAGGGGCACACCTTCGTTAAGCTAGGCCTGTGACGTAAAGATTTTCGCTATATGGAAACGTTGGGCGTGCGTGCCGCGTCAGGAAAGCTTTTTATGTCGGCACGATGATGAAATCCTCGGGAAGATAGAGCATTGATATCTTGCCCCCCGATACCTTACGACATCGTGCATGTTGGCTTCTTCCGCCTTCGAGACTATCCAGAGCTTGTCATCCGTTCCCTTGCTGTCCCTCAGCCACTTGTCAAAACCACTAAGGCCGCTGTTACCTTTTTTGAAGTAGGCCACGAGTCTTCGAAAGAGCTTGGGAAACAGGACTGCGTCTTCAAGTTAAGTTAAACCAGCCGCTTTTAAACCCTTCATCGTCTTGTCGTCCTTCCAGAGGCCCTTGCCGGCCTTCCTTGCTGACACAGCGGAATCCCTGATGTGGTTCCTGAGGTCTGTCGGAAGACCGGTGTAGAAACCAGGGAATGCGTTGCCCGTTGCCACGATTTTGCATTTACGCTCTTCTTGAGTTTCGCAATATCAAGAAACACATCCTTTCCGTCGCTGTCACTGGTGCTGCCTGTAAAAACAAAAGAAACCGGCCTGCCGTTTGGATCGATGGACCGTATCATTATGAAGCCTTTCACTGGATGGGGAGATGCCGACTTGACAGTCATATTTTCCTTGCCAGAGTATTCCATCTTGGAGACATCAAAACCAAGCTCATTTAAAGTGAAGTCCCTTTCTTTCAGGCCATGATCAAGCTTCTGGTGTTCCCCCTGAAAGTGGGTTTCCAGAGTGTCGATCGCCTCGAACCGGAGCTGGGTCATCCCTCCGGGGTTAATTTTTGCGCTCCTTTTATCCACGTTTTTAAGGAGAGTTGGCTTATCCGGCTTGAACCAGACCGAATCGCCATCCGGCTGAGAACCAACCTGCTTCTTTCCCGTGTAAAACAGACAGAACTGTCCCTTGACGAGCTTGTATGGCATAGCAATCCTCCTCGTTTTTTAAGTGAAAGGAAGACCATCGTTTAGGTGATGGTCCGCCTTTCTACTGAGAATTGGTGCTTATGCTATACCGTGATGTGTTATAAATTCACTGTATCAGCAGTAAATGATATTGTCAATATATTAATAAAATTAACAAGATACTGCCTTTAAAGCCGCATAGAACAGGTACATTTCCGAAAAACACATGGAGATTAGGCATGGCAAGATAAACTGTCAAGAACTTCTACATGAAAGCGATAAGCAAGGCAATCGGAGTAATATGCAATGTTTTTTGTAGAAACTGCGGATACAAAGAGCATTGCAGTATCGTTATTGTGGACTCGATGGAGAGCAAGTCCTTAATTTCCCGGTACTGTTGTTTTTTATGTATCTATTTTTATGGGGTCTAATAATTTCGGTGTTAATATTAACGTTTTTTTGAGTAGGTCATGTGTAGTTTTACAGATATTTTCTTGGCATGACAACAGAATAGCGCAATTAAAGGACGATAGGGTTAATGACTTATTTAAAAGTGTTCTATGGTTTCTTAGTCCTTTTATTACGCTTTGCTTTCCTTTAAGCCCAAGTATGATCTAAACATAGGATGGACATGGAAGCGTTTAATATTTCTCAAATTGAGAGATGAAATTTGATGCGAGCCAAGATATTCGCTTCCACTTCTCCTTCTTGCTTTCAATCCTCCAACGGCTTGGGCACGGATGAACCCAATCGACCAAAGAATATCTACCAGAGTTTCTGGATCGAGTGAACCACACCAAGAGCTAGCCTCCCTCGAAATCTGAAATTCCCCCACAATGACTTTTAAGAGATGATCCTCCAACGACTCTCGGTCATAGTTATAGGATTGACCACGAAATGTTTCCATAAGACTCTGTAATCCGGGAAATTGAAACCTGTACTCGGCGCAAATGTCCTTCAGTCGGGATTCGGAGTAGCCATATTCAGCTTCAGCGATATGTTTGTAGTTGAAGGGCAGTGGAGGAGGAATCAACATCCTGCGGGAATATTCAGCAACATCATTGCAGTACTGAATGATTTCACGAGGACGATAAAGCGTTCTATCAACGATATAGTTAAATGACTTGGTTTGACGATAATCAAGAACTTCGGAAAAAACTGAATTCCATATATTTTCATAGGAATCTAATTGTAATCCTGGCAATTTCTTGATAACTCGACGCGCAATAAGCTCTAATAGCTTCGGCTCGTCCCACTCTATCGTTTCAATTATATCTCGTACTTTTTGTGCGTCTTCATACAGAGTAGGAATATTCTCATAAAGTTCTTTTCGTAGTGATATCAGTATCTTAACACTATTGAGCTTGTTATTTATGGATACGGCTGCCTGAAACAGACCGGATACAAATGCGATGGCATCCTCGGAAGCATCCCACCCCTTGTCAAGCTCATCAATTAAAACAATGACTTTCTTATTCCTGCATGCCGCTTCTATGTCGTTTATAAGAGGTTCGATCTCTTCCAAGCTATAGAGGCGTCTAAGTTCAGCGGTTTTTATCGCCGCTTCGTACTTGCCAATTTTTATTCCCTCCATTCTTTTCAAGTAAGAAATCAGCATTCCAATTGGATTTGTGTCAGTGCCAGCATATTGATCACGCAGATAGTTGTAAATTCTGGCCTCAGGACCTTGTTTGAACCGTTTACCTTGATGAGATAAGTTCTTCATAATCGTGACGTAAATAAGATATTTCCAAGCTGCAGAATACGCTCCATGCTTTGCCCATGAACCTTCCATTTCCTTTCTCAATGTATTTGAGAGTAGTTCATAGGAATACTCTTCAGGGGCAAGCTGGATGATAATGTTATTTTTTGCCTTTTCCTCATCTGCAAGCTTACGAAAAACCGCACTTTTACCGGTTCCTCGATTTCCAAGTACAATGCACTTTTTGCCCTTAGTTATGTTTTGATAGCTTTCGGTAATAACGAAGCAGGAAATTAAATCATCATCTCTCTCCGCTGCTGGAACTCCAAAATTCAGATTCTTTAGACTGATTTCCATGCATTTGCACCTTTCTTGAATACTAACTGACGTTGGGGGTGAACCTAATCTTTGGTTGTACTCGGTTGTTAAATTATCGAAATAATATATGTTTATGTCAAGTACTGTTTGAACAATTGTCCATGTAATAGACTCTGTGGAGGAAGAGAGAATCAAAGCCGCCTTGATCCGAAGTCGACTAAGGCCCTATAGGTATTGACAACATTCGTCATAAATAATAGTCTTTCATAAAGATAAGCTCATGCTATTCCAGTTGTTAACCAAAGGATCAATCTTGAGGAGGGTTCATGACAGAGAAGATGAAGAAAGTATCCGAGGCGACTGCTTCAGAAAAGAAAAAGCGCAGATACATTGCTCAGACTGACGTACCAAGTAATATGTTGGAAGATGCCTTAAGGGTTCCGCGCGCAATATTTGACCATTACGCAGGAAAAGCAGCCACCCCTCTTCAAGTGGCGTCTGCACTCAAAATGACCCCATCATCTGGAACATTCAGGATGCTCTGTGGCTCCTCTATCGCATATGGGCTAACGTCGGGTGGATATAACGCCAAGATTATAACACCAGAACCTCTGGTGAGAAGGATTCTCCGTCCTTTGGAGGAGGGAGATGATTTGACCGCTAGGCGTGAGGCGGCACTAAAACCGCGAGTGATGGGCGAGTTTATCAGGAAATACGACAATGCACCTCTGCCAAGACAGGACATTGCATTGAACGTTCTACAGGACATGGGGGTTCCGGCTGAAAAGGCTGGATCCGTCTATGCGTTAATTCTTGAAACAGCTCAATCGGTCGGTCTAATCCGAGAAATCAAGAACAGGCAATATATTGATTTGAACGGAATGGACGTGGCCTCAAAACCTGCAATTGAAGTAGAGGACGAGGAATCTTCTTTGAATCCTCCAGCAATACCGGAAGTGCAAACGGCTTGCCCAGACAGGGAGCTTGGACAGGGAATCTTTGTTGCACACGGAAAGAACAAGAAACCTCTAGATCAACTCAAGAAGATTCTTGACCAGTTCAAGATTCCTTGCAAAGTTGCCGTAGAAGAACCGAATCTTGGTCGTCCCATTGGAACCAAGATTAAGGAGATAATGGAATCCTGTAACTGCGCAATCTTGATTTTTACAGCAGATGAAGAATTCACCGACAAGGAGGGTAACGCGATATGGCGACCATCCGAGAACGTTGTTTACGAACTTGGCGCCTCCAGTTACCTTTATGGCAGCCGGATTGTCATCTTAAAGGAAGAAGGCGTCGAATTCGCGACTAATTTTCGGGATCTTGGATACATTTCTTTCGAAAAGGAGCAACTGGAAGCAAAATCATTCGACGTTCTCAAAGAGCTGATAGGGTTTGGCATCGTCAAAGTTTCCACATAGATTTGTCAAAAGTCGAAAAGGGTTTTGTCCGACTGTAGACCGACACCGTCAATGGGTTTGTTATGAGCATGAAGAAAGGAACGGTCAGGAGATGCAAGAACGGAGATAGACCTTCTTTTTACGAAGTCTATAACTGTCTAAGACACTATGGACCAGCAACGTGCGTATCATCTAGAGGAACAGTTTACGCCGTTCGAGCAGAGCTAATGGGTGGTCGACCAACAATCGTTGGCTGCCCGCGTACCGGAGAAGTAAGGATTCACGAAGATTGTTGGGGCCGACAACTCACCTGTCAGGGGACTCGGGCCGGTGGAATCTATAATGGTGAACCATCTATCTACGATTGGTTCCGCGAGAGATCTTGTAAGACCCCATAGCCAAAGGTTGCGTCGGTTAGGGGTGAGAAACAACGCTTCCTAGTGAAACCTAATACTACAGAGTACTTCCAATCCTCACTCCCCGCCCCTTTTTTACGCCGCCACCTTCAAATGAATTAAGATGACTTGATCAGGATGGAATCCCCCGGCGGAGCAACAGTAATTTGCTTTAGCAAGCGGAGTTTTGCATTTATAACAGATACAGCTCCAGGGTGATGTCGCCTTCGAAGCCGTAGGAGACGGGGGCGGAGGTGATCTCGTCCGGGTTTAGGATGATGGTCTTGTGGACAGTGCCTTCTTCGTCGTGAAAATTGAAGGCGAATTTCGCGCCGCGGACTATCTCGATGAAGTCGAGAAGGTTCTTCAGGTCCGTAGAGAGCATCACCGAGAAGGTGATCTCACGCGTGTTGCGCGCGGAGGAGCCCTTGTCGTAGACGTACACGTCGCCGCCTTCTGAATAGCTCACCGGCTGGGCGTACTTTCTTTTCCGGCGGTACTCGCCGTACCTTGGGTTGTGGCCGAACACGATGGGCTCGTTGAACATGATGCCGGAAGGGTTGCGCTCGGTCCAGACCACGGTGCCGTCCGCTGTCGTCGATCCGGAACCTGTGTTGAAGGATGGTTCTGAAGGACCTGAGACCCCTGCCGTCGTGCATTCGTAGACGTGGCCGTTGGCCTCAAGCGGGGCCGCGGGGTCGCCGTAGCGGTATTCAACGGCGCTTTCCCGCCTTGCGATGTCAAAGCAAATGGCGCTCAATATTCCCTCGCAATGATAGTTATCACGTCGTTTCGCATGGCCCTTGCCGATCCCGGATGGACATTGACCTTCTGCACTTCGCACAGGAGATCCGACATCAGAGAGATGGTGACGGCA